>Ga0182742_1001453_pt1 | contig 30292 bp, 32 predicted proteins | sample eDN5th37CBELigMG_FD_128880 | JGI IMG/M metagenome (GOLD analysis project Ga0182742, IMG submission 128880) | Enriched Miracle-Growth compost microbial communities from Emeryville, California, USA - eDNA 5th pass 37_C BE-Lig MG (version 2)... ... | reverse complement strand
GCGGGACCGCAGATATGCAGTATTCGATTATTTCACGTTAATGACTGTGACCGCTTGATTGACGACAATCAATTCAACCTTCGATTTACCGGCTTCGAGCAACAATGCGTTGCCGTTCACAACCGCATCCGAAGCAACATTATAGATGCGCGTTACCGGACCGCTGTCATGCTGCGTCGTCACCGAAATTTGTACGACTTTGCCGTTCTCCGTACGGTGGCTCTGATACGTTCCTTCTACCGTGTAAACAGCATTGTTGTTGTCCGTCACCGGATCGGTCACTTTCAGGAAGATGATCGTGCCGTTCACCACAACCGCTTCAACTTCATCGCCCGGAATGAGGACGCTCAGACTGACCGCTGCGTCGTTACGAATGATGTTCGCATCAGCGGCAACGTTGTATTGCGTTGTCGTGCCGCCTTTCGTGAGGGAAATTTTATCATTGTACACCGCGGATACGACACCTTCAATTTGGCCGTTTTCCACTGCTGCCTGCGTTACGCTCACGTGAATGATCGTGCCATTGGAGATAACAACCGTCACTTGGTCGCCCACTTTAAGATCGCTGAGCTTAGCGAGAGTGTTGTTGCGGACAACGACAACATCACTGCTTACCGGATAAGTCGTCGCAACGTTATCCTTCGTAATCGTCAGCTTATTGGATTGCACCTCCGTAACCGCGCCTGTCTTCTGGCCGCTTTCAGCTACGGCTTGCGTTACGGTCACATGGACGATAACCCCATTCGAGAGCACGACTGTCACTTGGTCGCCAACCTTCACATCGCTGAATCTCGCCACAACTCCGCCGCGAATAATGACAGCGTCTTTATCCACGCTGTACACATTCGTTGCGCCATCCTTCGTGATCGTCAGCTTGCCGGAAGCAACTGCGGTGACGGTCCCCGTCTTCTGGCCATTCTCCGCCGCAGGCGTCGTTACCGTAACATGCACGACCTTGCCGAGAACGATGACCGCCGTGACTTGGTCGCCGACTTTCAGATCGCTGTATTTGCCCAACAATCCGTTGCGGATGACGACGACATTGTTATCCACCGCCAACTCCGTAGCTTTGTTGTCTTTCGTGATCGTCAGCTTGCCGGAAGCTACCGCCGTGACGGTACCGTTGACGGAACCGCTCTCCGCGACCGGCGTCGTTACCGTAATATGCACGACCTTGCCTTGCGCGATAACGATCGTAACTTGGTCTCCGACTTTTACATCGCTGTATTTAGCGACTTGGTTGTTACGCACAACGACGACGTCGCTCGCCACCGCCAATTCTGCAGTGGATCCGTCTTTCGAAACGGTAATTTTACCGGAGGAGACCGCCGTCACCGTACCCGTCCGCTGTCCGTCCGTCACACTTGCCGCTTTCGTTACCGAAATATGAATGATGCTGCCATTGGAGATGACTACACTTAAGGTGTCTCCAACGACAAGATCGTCGAGATCCACAAGCTCATTGTTCCGTACAACGGTTACGTCTTGAGTGACAGAATAAGCAGTCGTCTTGTTATTGCTCAGGATCGTCACTTTGCCGCCGACAATACCGCTGAACGCGCCGCTTACTTGCCCGTAGCCCGTCTCGGAATCCGGAATTTGGTCGCCGGTCCGGTCGAGGATGGCAGCCAATTCCGCGCGGGTTACCGGCTTATTCGGCTTGAACGTTTTGTCGTCATAGCCTGTAATGATGCCCTTCTCCAACGCAACCGCAACGTAGCCTACAGAGCCTGCCGGAATCTCCTTCTTATCCTTAAACGGAAGCTCCGTATCCATCTTCTTCTTCGCTTCATCTTCCAAGCCGAGTGCCTTCACCAGCAAGATCGTCGCCCAGAGGCGATCCGCTTCTTTATCCGGCTGCACCTTGTTCTCGGTTTCCAGGAACAGGTCGTTCTCCAGCGCCACGGACACATAACCGACGGCCCACGGATATTTCTTCTTAATGAGATCCGCGTCCTGGAAGTTTAAGTTCGATGCTTTCTCCTCGGCGGATTCCGCTAGATCGCGAAGACCCATCTGTCTTACAGCCGCCGTGATGGTCTCAATCCGTGTTACCGGCTTATTCGGACGGAACGTTCCGTCTTCATAACCTGTAAATACGCCCTTCTTAATGAGCTCTGTAATGTACTGCAATGCCCAAGAAGATTCGGAACGAACATCATCCAGCGTTAAGAAAATGTTGCTTCCGTTGATTTGAATCGTAATCCCTTGGTTCTTGCTATTGTTGTTCTTGTTATTGTTATTCTTCTTGCTGTCTTTATCGTCCCGATCCTCCCATTTGCTCTGCTTATTCTTATCGTTATTCGCCCACGCCGGCGGCGCTGCCATCGCGGAGCCTGCTCCTGCCACCAGCGAAAACGCCAGTAAGCTGATCATCGTCTTTTTCCACATACTCATCCATCCTCACTCCCACATTCGATAAATTGTGATATTTGCTCGGAACATTTCTACCTGCCCCGTCATAGTAACAATTTTCGGGAGGCGGAATGGGAATGTGGGGGTCGAATGATGAAAAAGGAAAAAGGAACCACGTCAAAAGGAAGAAAGACCCACATCTCGACAGGATCCGAAACGCGGGTCTTACATTCATATTTATCTGAAATTAGAAGAAAGGGTTGGTTAGCAGCAGCTTAATATCCAATTGAACGGCATCCTCAAGAAACTGAACTTGGCGTACCTCCGCGGGAACCTTTTCCCCAAAAGAAAGCGGAACGCGAATGGTTCCAATGGGGAACCAAGACGCCGGCAGCGGGATGTCCTTCAACGAAGTGGAAAGATGGGTTGCCGTAAGCTCCGGCGCTTCCCAAGCGAATTGAAACTGATGCTTCAACTGAAAACGCACCCGGCCCTTATAAACAAGATCGGTAAACACGGTCATCCTGTCTCCGTCAAGCATCGTTTCGGCACCGGTCATTTCTAAATCGTTGCTTATAAATCTCTGTTTGTAAAGCTCTTGCTTCACCAGCGCGTTCAGCTCCGCCTCCGTAACGGTGACGGATAAGCTTCGTTTCGCGATCATCTCCAACACTTTATCCGCAATGCTCGGCAGTTCCCCGCGATCCCAATCGAGCTCGGGATTCGGCGCTGCGTACCAGCCGGCGGCGGCGCCGAGAATACCTGCAATCAGCAGAAACGTAAACAACGGGCGAAACCCTCGCACTGCCGGATTATTTCTTTGCGGAACGGCCATCGTCTCCCCCTCCGTTGGCGGATCGTTTCTCCTTCAGCCACCGCGGCGCGCCTTTGTTCTTCTGGTCCCGGGCGCGGTTAGAAGCAGCGGCTTTCTTGCGCGGAGCCTCCGGCGCCTTCGGCTTCGGAACCGGCAGTTTCGGAACAGGCGTTGGCTTCGCGGACACCGGTCCGGCCGGCGAACTCGCCGCTTCATCCGCACTCGCCAGCTTCCCGCCGCGCAGCGACATTTCTTGGAACGTAATCCCGAGCTGTGACGCAAATTTCGCAGCGATAAATTTCCGGTTCGGCGCAAGCAGCAACACGGATACTCCCGCTTTGCCCATTCGCCCGGTTCTTCCTGCCCGGTGCAAATATTTCTCCGCATCGTACGGAGGATCGATATGAATGACATGGGTCACGTCAGACGCGTCCAATCCTCTAGCGGCCACATCGGTCGCGAGCAGCAACTTCAGCTTCCCGCTTCGGAAGCGGCGCATAACAGCCGTCCGCTCCTGCTTTGGCTGATCTCCGTAGATCGCCGCAACATCCAGGCCGTGATAGCGAAGCTTCGACTCCGCTTCCGCAATCGATTCCGTTTCATTAACGAACAGGATGGCCGCGCGCGGCTCCTCGTTGCGGATGAGTCTTCGCACCGTATCAAGACGGTCCCGCTCTTCGGTCATCAGCAAGATATGTTTCACGGTCGATGGAAGCCGGCCTTCCCGCTTGTCCCCTTCCGGGGACGGATCGATCCACACGGGATCTTTCATCCAACGGCCCGCCAGCTCCTTCGCGGCTTCCGGCATCGTCGCCGAGCAAAACACGGTCATCTTGCGTCCCCGAAGCGCGTCTAAGATCGCCTCCGCTTCCCCGCCTGCGCCCAAAGCGAAGGTTTGGTCGGCCTCATCGATCACGACGGACGTCACATCATGACCCTTCAGCTTCTTCAATTTCAGAAGCTCAACGATCCGCCCCGGCGTCCCGATCGCCAGCTGCGGATGCAGCTTCAGCTTCTCCAGCTGTCTCTTGAGCGACGCTCCTCCAATGAGCGCCTGAGCGCGAATCGGCGTGCCTTCCGTCAGCTCCGCCGCCTCCTTCGCGATCTGCATGGCAAGCTCCGCTGTCGGCGCCAAGATCAGCGCTTGCAGCTTCGATGAAGACGGGTCCAATCGTTCCAGCACCGGCAGCAAATACGCCAACGTCTTGCCGCTGCCCGTCTGCGAGCGGATCACCGCGTCCTTGCCTTCAAGCAGCACCGGAATGGCCGCCGATTGAATCGGCACAGGCTGTCGGATTCCTTTCACTTGAAGCTTATCAATCCATTGTTTTGCAATCCCTAGGGATTCGAATGTCGTACTCATTGTCAACGCCGCCTCCCTTCCTATCGTCCGATTTCTTTTTGACTCTATTCTCTCTTGTGCGTTAGACTGTATGCAACCAATATACCGAAAGGAGACTTATAAGTGAAATTATTAACAGACTCCGATGCCCGGGCTTCTTTCGAAGCGCTAATCGCGGCGTATGCCGAAATGCTAGTCGGCGATGCTTCTCCGGAAACCGTGGAACAAGTGAAAATGTGGGCGATCTACAGTCACATCCATAAAACCATGCCGGCGATGGCCAAGCATTGGAACGCCACCAACCCGGAGGGAAAGGAAGCGGTTCGCGAATTGTTCCAGCATATCAAAGCGCTGAACGAAGCAAAGAACGCTACTTCAACCTAAGAAACCGGGACGCAAACCCGTTCACGAGTCCGGCAGGCAACAGCTGTCCGATACCGGCCGCGGCCCCGAGCCACCCTGGCACGTTCACTTCCGCTTTGCGCTTCTCAATCCCGCGGATCATCGCTTGCGCCACCCGCTCGGGGCTGACCATAATCGAACGGACATTGTTCACATATCCTCCCTCGGGGTCGGCAATTTCAAAGAAGGCGGTCTGCACCGGTCCGGGATTGACGGCAGTTACGTGTACACCGCTTCCGTGCAATTCCTGCCGCAGCGCGTTCGTGAAGCCAAGAACCGCGTGTTTCGTCGCGGAGTAGCCTGCCGATTTGGCCGTTGCAAATTTTCCTGCGACGGATGCCACATTCACGATATGTCCTGATCGGCGCGCAAGCATATCGGTCAACACCGCCCGGGTGCAGTGCACCATACCGAAGTAATTGACATCCATCATGCCGCGAAGAATGGCCGAGTTTGCCTCTGACACCGGTTCGAAAGAGCCGAAGCCGGCATTGTTAATCAATACATCAACCGGGCCGAAGCGTTCCCGAATTTGACGGAACACCTCGCCTACCGCCGCTTCGTCCGACACATCAAGCACCCAAGCACAAGTGCGCGCCCCCAAGTCATGAGCAATCGCCTCCAGCTTATCCGCGGATCGAGCCGCAAGCGCCACATTGGCTCCTAAGCGATGCACCATCCGGCTTACCGTCTCGCCGATGCCGCTCGAGGCGCCCGTGATCACAACTGTTTTCCCAGCCCAATAGGATTGTTCAGCCACCGCTATCGTCCTTTCATGAAAAAAAGCGAGGTTTCCCTCGCTTAGAATGTTTACGCAATCAGCATCTGAATGTCAAGCTCACCGATCCCTTCCAGAGCTAATGGAACCGTGAGCGCCTTCGTGGCGCGAATGCCCGCTTGCTCGAAGGATGCCAGCACCCTGGGCGGGGTAATATCCACTTGAACTCCCTGATTATATAATAATGTTGTTGCGTTGCCGCTGATCATGTTGCCCAGCTCTGAGATTGCGCTCTGGCCGATCTCGTCAAGCTCAGTCAAGAGGAAGCCTCCCATCATCGCGGAGACCATCTTCAACGCGACTTCCTCGTGAAGCCCATAGATCACATCCCCGTTGACTTGGCCGGTTAATCCGATATGTATCCATACGTAGCGCTCATTGCTAATCATATCGCGAACGGTCAATCGGCCCGCGAATGATTTCACGCCGGCAACCTGTTCGATCACGATACTTGCAGATTCCAGGAATGGGCGCACATACTCTTGCTTCATCCTAATTTCCCCCCTGACTATATTGAATGTCGTACTTTGTCCCTATTATAACCGACATAAAACGACAAGTATAGTATAGGACTTTATGCATTATATAATTTTCTTTTTCTCTCAAGCAAAAAGGTTTATAATAGCCGATAAATAGAATCATACTTGATTCAATTATGTGATAATATATTATTATCAGGGCGATAAACCGGACTAAGGAGGCTGACTGATTTGAACATAAACCAATTGGAGACACTGATTACGATTTCCAAGACGATGAGCTTCCGCAAGGCGGGTGAATTGCTGAACTTAACCCAGCCGGCCGTATCCGCCCAAATCAAAAGCTTAGAGGACGAATTCGGTACGGTACTGGTGGACCGCAACCAACCTGTAAGCTTAACAGATACGGGGATGTTATTTCTCGAGCATGCCGAGCAGATTATGTCCATTGTGAATGAATTGAAGCTAAAGCTGACGGACATGAAAGCTACGCCCCAAGGGCATATCCGCCTCGGCACTACATCCTCCATCGCCATTCAAATTTTGCCGCGGGTGCTGTCTTATTTTAAAAACCAATACCCGCTCATTAAAACAACCATTCATTCGATGCCCTCGTTGTTGATTATGTCCAGCGTGGAGAACGGGTCGATCGATATCGGCATCGGATATTTGTCGGAGAAGTCGCCGGGCCTGAACACATCCGTCTTGTATTACGACTCGTTCGAGCTCGTGGCGTCTCCAGAGCATCCGCTTGCGCAGCGAAACTGTATTTCCATTAAGGAGCTTCAAGGCGCGCAGTTTATTATGCTCTCACCTGACACTGCGGGACGACGTTTTCTTGATGGCATGCTCGAGAAGTACGGCGTACAAATCGAAACCGTTATGGAGCTTTCCTCCGGGGAAGAAGTGAAGCGGATGGTTGAGCTGAATATGGGAATTGCCGTTATTTCGAAAATGTCCGCCTTGATCGAAAAAACCGGGTCGCTGAAATTGATCAAAGTCGAAGAATTCGACAGCACGCATCCGGTCGGCGTTGTAACGAAAACCGGCAAATATCTCAATTCGGCGATGAGGCAGTTCTTAAGCGACTTGAAGGGCATGCCGGAAAATCAATTTCTCGGGACCGAGTGAAGCGAGGGAAAGAAAGGAGCCATTACACATGATCTTTGACTTGCATACACATCACGAGCGGTGCGGCCACGCCGACGGCTCGATTCGGGATTATATTGAAGCTGCGATTGCCAAAGGGCTGAAAGCGATCGGAATTTCGGACCACTCTCCTTATTTCGCCCATCAGGAGGATCATCCTTTTCCCGGGATTGCCATGGCATCAAGCGAATTCCCTAATTACGTTCAGGAAGTGCTGCGCCTAAAGGAGGAGTACCAAGACCGTATTGAGGTGCTGCTGGGCGTAGAATCGGATTACTTTCCTCAACATATTGAGGTGTACCGTAAAGAATATAAGAAATATCCTTTCGATTACATCATTGGCTCCGTCCATCATGTCGATGAATTGTCCATCTTTAACCGCAATCGTTGGAAAAGGCTGACCGAATCGGAGAAGAAGGCGGCGAAAGAGCGGTACTACGAGCAAATCGGACATTCCGCCAAAAGCGGCATGTTCGATATTCTCGGACATATTGATGCTATGAAAGCTTATTACCCGGCCTTCTCCGACATCCAGACCGAAGCCGTGGAACAGACGTTGAAGCTGATTGGCGAAGAGGATATTGCAATAGAAATTAATACTTCCGGCAAGACGAAGGAAGTTGGCGGTTGGTATCCGGCAGACGTCATTCTGGAAAAGGCGCTCTATTATGGCGTGAAGGTGACATTCGGCTCCGACGCCCACACGCCGGAACGCGTTGCGGATGACTGGGAGGAAGTTCGGCAGAAGCTGAAGGAAATCGGGTTTACGGATTGGTGCTATTACCGCCAGCGCAAACGTGTAGTGGTTCCTTTGTAAAAAGGCATGGGATTCACTTCCGTCACTCCGATGGCAGCCGTGTTCTCCGATCTCATCTAAAGGTAACAACACGGCAATTAATTGGATAAAAAAAAGGGGACCTGAGGAGCGGATCGCGTCCGCATCGTCAGGTCCTAAAGGGATATATATTTCAAAAAGGGGGTCTTGATGTATACTATAAACCCTTTATATTAGAACGCCGTTTCTGTAATATTTCAGTTTGATGACAAAAGGGGCAGCCCCAGGGCCGCCCCTTTATTTCATGTACTATTCCGTCAGCCACTTCTTGAACAGAAGCTTCGTGGTATCGCGGTTGATGGCCGCGATCGAGGTCGTGAGCGGAATGCCTTTCGGACAAGAGCGCACGCAGTTTTGCGAGTTACCGCAGCCCTCAATGCCGCCGTCGTCCATCAATGCTTCCAGACGCTCGTGCGCATTCATCTTACCCGTCGGATGGGCATTGAACAACCGCACTTGGGAAATCGGCGCCGGACCGATAAAGCTGTTCTTGTCGTTCACGTTCGGACATGCTTCCAAGCATACGCCGCACGTCATACATTTGGACAATTCATAAGCCCATTGGCGCTCAGCCTCCGCCATGCGCGGACCCGGACCAAGATCGTACGAGCCGTCGATCGGAATCCACGCCTTCACACGCTTCAACGCGTTGAACATCCGGCTTCGGTCAACGATCAAGTCGCGGATAACCGGGAAGGTTTTCATCGGTGCGATCCGAATCGGCTGATCCAGCTTATCGATCAAAGCCGAGCAAGCTTGGCGCGGTTTGCCGTTGATCACCATCGAGCAAGCGCCGCATACTTCTTCCAAGCAGTTCGATTCCCATACAATCGCCTTCGTTTTCTCGCCTTTCGCGTTGACCGGGTTGCGTTGAATTTCCATGAGCGCGCTAATAACGTTCATGTTCGGGCGATAAGGTACTTCAAACTCTTCCGTGTAAGACGGGGAGTTCTGAGAATCTTGACGCGTAATGATAAACTTGACTGTTTTTTGACCACTTTGAGCGGCAGCAGACATCTACTCTCACCCTCCCATTAATGCTTTTTGCTTGTTGTATAGTCACGTTTCCGCGGCGGAATTAACGAAACATCGACGTCCTCGTAAGAAATCTTCGGACCGTCCGCCGTATATTCCGCAATCGTCGTCTTCAAGAAGTTCTCGTCGTCGCGCTCCGGGAACTCCGGCTTGTAGTGCGCGCCGCGGCTTTCGTTCCGCATCAACGCACCGATCGTCATGACGCGGGACAGCTCGAACATATTCCACAATTGGCGCGTGAACGATGCAGCCTGGTTGACCCATTTGCCCGTGTCGTTGATGTTGATGTTCTTGTAACGCTCCATGAGCTCTTGAATTTTCTCGTCCGTCCGCTGCAGGTTTTTGTTGTAACGGACAACGGTCATGTTGTCGGTCATCAATTCGCCAAGCTCTTTATGCAGCTTGTACGGGTTTTCCGTACCGTTCATCTTCGTGATGGCATCGTACTTTTCCGTTTGGCGCTTCACTTCCGATTGGAAGAAGCTCTCCGCTACGTCTTGCGCGGATTTCTTCACGCCTTTCACGTACTCGACCGCTTTCGGACCTGCAACCATACCGCCGTAGATCGCCGACAAGAGCGAGTTTGCGCCGAGACGGTTCGCGCCGTGGTATTGGTAATCGCACTCGCCGGCCGCGAACAGACCCGGAATATTCGTCATCTGGTTGTAGTCAACCCACATGCCGCCCATCGAGTAGTGAACCGCCGGGAAAATCTTCATAGGAATCTTACGCGGATCGTCGCCCATGAATTTCTCGTAAATTTCGATGATCCCGCCGAGCTTTACGTCCAATTCCTTCGGATCTTTATGCGACAGATCGAGATATACCATGTTTTCGCCGTTGATGCCGAGCTTCAAGTCGACACATACGTGGAAAATTTCGCGGGTTGCGATATCCCGCGGTACGAGGTTGCCGTATGCCGGATATTTTTCTTCAAGGAAGTACCAAGGCTTCCCGTCTTTATATGTCCAGATGCGTCCGCCTTCGCCGCGAGCCGATTCGGACATCAAGCGGAGCTTGTCGTCCCCCGGAATCGCCGTCGGGTGAATTTGAATGAATTCGCCGTTTGCGTATTTGACGCCTTGCTGGTACACCGCGCTCGCCGCCGTCCCTGTGTTGATGACCGAGTTGGTCGTTTTGCCGAAGATAATGCCGGGACCGCCCGTTGCGAGGATGGTAGCATCGGCTTTGAATGAATGAATTTCCATCGAGCGCAGGTCTTGCGCCGTAATGCCGCGGCAGATGCCTTCATCGTCGAGGACGACGCCAAGGAATTCCCAATGCTCGTATTTCGTGATCAGACCTGCTACTTCATAGCGGCGAACTTGCTCGTCCAGCGCGTAGAGCAATTGCTGGCCCGTCGTCGCGCCCGCAAACGCCGTCCGGTGATACTGCGTGCCGCCGAACCGGCGGAAATCAAGAAGACCTTCCGGTGTACGGTTAAACATAACGCCCATCCGGTCCATGAGGTGAATAATGCCGGGCGCGGCTTCCGCCATCGCTTTCACCGGAGGCTGGTTCGCCAAGAAGTCGCCGCCGTAAATCGTATCGTCGAAGTGCTCCCAAGGGGAGTCGCCTTCGCCCTTCGTGTTAACCGCGCCGTTGATGCCGCCTTGCGCGCACACCGAGTGGGAGCGTTTCACTGGAACGATGGAAAACAAATCGACATGCGTGCCCGCTTCGGCCGCCTTCATAGCAGCCATCAGGCCGGCTAAGCCGCCGCCGACGATGATAATCTTTTGATTCGCCATTTGCTTGGTTCACTCCTTACCCAATATTAAGTAACAATGCAGATGCTGTCTCCGCGAAAGATTCGTCCAAGAATGCCGTCAAAGCCATGATGAACATCGCGCTCATGATCACGAAGAGACCCATAGTGATATACGTAGTAATACGCTGTGCCCGCGGACCGACCGTAATCCCCCAAGACACGAGGAACGACCACAAGCCATTGCAAAAATGGAATACAGCCAATGTAATCAAAATGATGTACAGCCAGAAGTAAAGCGGATTCGATGCAATCTCGTGCATATGCGCGCCGATTGCGTCCTGTTCTACTGCGCCAATGGCAACTTGGCCTCTAGTGCTCCAGATGTGCCAAACCAAGAAGACGAACGTCGTCACACCCGTAACGCGTTGAAGCAGGAACATCCAGTTGCGGCCGTAACCATAGTTCGATACGTTATTTCTGGATTGGTATGCGACATATAAGCCGTATACGCCGTGGTATAGTAACGGCAACCAAATGAGAAAGATTTCTAGCCCGAGCACGAGAGGCAAGCTGTGAATCCAGTGCACGTGCTCAAGATAAGCTTCCGGACCGCCCTTGTATGCGGCGTAGTTCGTCAGCAGGTGCTCCAGCAGAAACCCTCCGAGCGGAAGCACGCCCAATAAGGAGTGAATCTTGCGGTGCAAATACGAATTTCCTTTCATTCCTTGTTCCTCCCTGAGTAAAGTCGCCCTTTTTGATTTTTTGATTTTGGCCGTTTGTTGCATACGAACAAGCCGTAGAACATTCTACTCCCCTAAAGGAATACCCGTCAATACGGCAGGTCAAACGGTCTCGTTCAAAAACTTTTCACAACTTACATCTTAGCGTTGTTTCTCTTATAATGGAAGTGCTTATTTATTATAATGAATAATAACAAAAACTCATAAAGGCGGGATGGGAAAATGTTAGACCGAATGCAAGCTTTGGCCGCCGTCGTGGAACAGAAAAGCGTGAACAAAGCGGCTCGTGTGCTCAATATTAGCCAACCCGCTTTGTCCCGGCAAATTTCCGCGTTGGAGGAAGAGCTTGGCGTTCCGCTGTTTCACCGCCGGGGCAAGCGGTTGGAGCTGACCCGCGCAGGTCAAATCAGCTATGAATTCGCGTTGGATTTACGCCGGCTGGAGCAAAGCTACCTGAAGCGGTTGAGCGAATTCAACACGGCCAACCGCGGCAGGCTCACGCTGGGCGCCAGTTTAACGACACTGCAATCGACGCTTCCCGATCTGATTGCCGCTTTCACCCGGCATGTTCCGGATGTCGATATTCAAGCCGTAACCGGCAAGACCCACGAGATCGTTACATTAGTTAAGGAGAAAAAATGCGATATCGGCCTCGTCGCCTCCGCGGTCGATACCCCTGACACCGTGTGCGTACCTTTGTTCAACGACCATCTGGCGCTCGTCCTTCCGGAGTATCACCCGTTGGTCAGCCAAGCCGACGTTCGGTTGAAGGACTTGGAGAAGCTGCCGATGATTCTTTTCTCCAAGGGGTCCTGGTACCGCGATATGACCGATGAGTTGTTCAGCCAATCCGGGGTTCATCCGGACGTCAAGATGGAGATCGATTCCTTCGAGGTGACGCTTCGCCTTGTTTCCGTATGCAATCTCGCAACATTGCTGCCCCAATCGTATTTGCGAAGCAGCTTGCTCATCGAAAACTCCGTCGTCGTCAAACAAATTCCGGAAATCGCACATTTGACGCGAACGACTTCCATAGTATTTGCTAAGCATGGAAGCCTTAACCCGGCGGCGGCCCAGCTGATCGAACTGGTGCAGGAGATGAAGCTGTGGTAGGTGCATGTGTAAGAAACCGAGTTTATATTTGAAAAAGAACATAGGAGCCAATTATGAACATTCTGAAGAAGCATCGAATATTACTCTTGGGCGCTGTCATCGGGTTCGTTTTATTCTGGGTGCTGCAATACGCCCCGACGCTTTCCGGCGAGAACGCCGAAGCAACCCGCCATGCCATCAGCAGGACGGAAGCGGAGCAAGCCGCCGTCAATTTTGTAAGGGAGAAGCTCGGATTGAGTCCGGAAACGGAGCTGCGCGCCTTCGCCGTCTATTCCGCCGAGAAGGAAGCGTTCGGTTATTTATATAAGGAAGGCCTCATTCAGGAGGCTGTCGACACCCTTCAGACGGCGCTGCCTTTAGAATTGTACCGTGTTGAGGTGAAAGAAGCGGAATCGGGAACCGTGCATCTGATCGATATGAATCCATACACCGGGAAAGCGGCAGAATGGCAGTTGAGCGGGGATCAAGTGCGCGCGCCATTGTCAACAGCAGAGCTGGAACGGATCGGCCGCGACATGACCGAGAGCATGGTCGCCTCCGGAGCGTCCGTCCGGCTGACCGGCGCAGACACGGAGTCCGGTGAGGTTCGTTACACGGTGGAGCACGAGGCTTTAAGCGGGGCATACGCGACGGTTACGGTTCGCGCCGATTCATCGGAAACACATAGCGTCACCGTAGAATGGTTCGTCCCGGAGACATACACGGCGCTTGCGGAGCGCCAAGACTATTGGTCGTCTTTGCTCGGCACCGTCGGCCTTGGGCTTAGCGCGGCGCTGCAGCTTGCCGCGATCATCTACGTCCTCACGCAGCTGAAGCAGGTCCGCTTCTCCAGAGGGTCCTTTATGGCACTCGTCTTTGCGGTGTTTTATTGCGCGATCAACATCAATATGTATCCGGGGATCAAAGGCACCCTTCTCGGCATTCTGAACGGGGAAGCATATACGCCGGCGTCCGGTGACAGCACAGGGTTGATCGCGGGTCTCATCAGCGCGCTGTTGGTTACAAACACTGTCACCTTATTTATGGCCATCGGCACTTACTTTAGCGCTGTCGCCGGCGACCGGCTGACGGCGGGTGCGAAATGGCCGGCATGGCCCTCTTGGATAAACGGGGAATTTGGCCGACATCTTGCTTCCTCCGTATGGAAAGGATATTTATTCGCCTTCGTGATGCTCGGCTTCCAATCTATTATCTATTTAGGGGCGGAGTCCGGCTTCCGGACGTGGTACTCCATTGACGCGATGACTTCCGCCAATAATATGCTGTTCCCGTACTTGATGCCGCTGCTTGCATGGTGCGCCGCCATTTCCGAGGAAGCGGTGTATCGTCTGTTCGCCATACCGGCATTGAAGAAAATCGTTCGTTTCACATTCCCGGCCATCCTGCTCAGCAGCATGATTTGGGCGCTCGGCCATGTGCAATACCCTGTATATCCGTTCTACACCCGTTTTGTCGAGGTCACGTTAATCGGGCTGGCATTCGCTTATATTTTCTTGAAGCACGGATTTCTGACCGCGGTGTACGCGCATGCGGTTGTTGATATTATTTGGATGGGCATCTCTATTACCTCTAGCACGCCTTCCGTCGGCAGCTGGACCGCGTTCGCCTTATACTTGGCGACACCCGCGGCCATCGCCCTTGCGGTGCGATCGCTCCACCGCCGCCGCTTGCGTCATGCTTGATAAAAAAGGAGCCTCCCCAGTCGGCAATGACTGTGGGAAGCTCCTTCTTCATGTTTGTATTGCCCGCCGAATTACGCGGTTGTAAGCAATTGGTCCTCTTCATCACGGTTGAACGCTTCCCGGTCAAATTCGCCTTCGGAATTAGCGACCAGCAGCGATGTAACCGTCGTTCCTGTCGCATTGACCGCGGTGCGTCCCATATCGATCAACGATTCCACGGCAACGACGAGTGCGATCCCTTCCAGAGGCAACCCGACGGCAGTCAGTACGACCGTCGCGGAGATTGATGCCGGTCCAGGTACCCCGGCCACCCCAATGGAGGAAATGATGCTGACGAGCACGACAATCACATAATCTGTAATGGTAAGCGGGATGTTATACACATTCGATACGAATACGGCAACTACCGCCGGCCACACGCCTCCGCAGCCGTTAAAGTTCATCGTTGCTCCGAGAGGGGCGACAAAGCTCGCGATCCGATCCGATACTCTCAGCCGCTTCGTAATGACCTCCAAGTTAATCGGCAGCGTCGCATAGCTGCTTCTTGTCGTGAAGGCAACCGCCATCGTCGGATATGCTTTCTTAAAGAATTTAATCGGATTTACCTTCGCTACGAATGAAACAAGTCCGCCAAAGACAAACACGAAATGGATAATCAGTGCGACATAGGAAACGACAATCAGACTGGCAAGCGGAGCGAGCGTCTCCCACCCGTACCGCGCCGTCATGCCGGCGATCAGCGCAAACACACCGTAAGGCGTAAACCGCAGTACAAATTTAACGACTTGATGCAGGACTTCGGTTAAGGATTGAACCAACGCTTTCACAGGCTGGACCGCTTCCGGCTTCTTGGCGCCTACCTTGACGATCGCAATCGCGATAAACAGTGCGAAGATTAAGATCGGTACGACTTTCCCGTTTGCGGCGTCGCTAATCGGATTGTTCGGCACTTGGTCCAGAATGACTTGGAAGAAGGCAGGCACTTCACGGGCCGTAAAGTTCTCCGGAGTCTGCGCGTCGATGCCTTGCCCGAGGTTGAACGACGCCGCCACAATGACGCCAATCAAAGCCGCCACGCCGGTCGTGCCCAAAAACCAAGCAACCGTCTTCACGCCGATCTTTCGCAAAAATGCGATATTCGTTATCGAAATAATACTGTTAATGACTAGAACGAAGACAAGCGGAATCACGAGCATGCGAATCAAGTTGACATAGATGGAGCCGATTAAGCTTACAGCCTGGTACTCCGCTCCAACCTGGTTGAATAGAACTCCAACCGGCAAACCGACGGCAAGCGCGATCAGTACCCTAGTACCAAACCCGACGCGCTTCTTTGCCAAGAACAGCAATAACGCGACAACAATTGCCCCAACTACAATGCTTAACCAGTTTGTTTGAATTGCGGCCAACAAATTGTTCTCCATTTCGTGTTCCCCTCCTAAGATTTAAATCCATTAATTCATATGAATTTAGTTGGTATTATGCTATGAGATGGATTATACGTACGCTATAAATATATGTCAATATGTATTTTTTAGAATGGATCATCGAACGTGCCGCAGGAAAACAAATACCGCCAGGGTGGACCCTGACGGTACAGTCATCTATTCTTTTATTCTGCGGTTTCCTGCATTTCAGCTCCCGCTTCAGCATTCGCCTCAGGCGAAGGGCCGGCCAGCGCCTCAATGATTTGCGCCGCCAGCTTATCCCCGAAGCCGAGCGGGCGGAAATCTTCCACAGACGCCTCGCGAATCGCCTTCACGCTGCCAAAATGCTTCAGCAGCGCCTTCTTCCGCTTCTCGCCGATGCCCGGAATGTCGTCCAACACCGATGCGAAGGACCGCTTCGAGCGCGTTTCCCGATGGAACGTAATCGCGAAGCGGTGCACCTCCTCTTGAATCCGCTGCAGCAAGTAAAACTCTTGGCTGTCTCTGCGCAGCGGTACCGGCTCCGGCGGATCGCCGACCATCAGCTGGGCCGTCTTGTGCTTGGCGTCCTTCACAAGACCGCATACCGGAACGAAGATGCCAAGTTCATTCTCCAGCACATCTACCGCGGCGGAAATTTGCCCCTTGCCGCCGTCAACGACGATGAGATCCGGCATCGGCAGCCCTTCGCGCAGCACCCGCTCGTACCGGCGGCGGATGACCTCGCGCATCGTCGCGTAGTCGTCCGGACCGACAACCGTCTTGATCTTATACTTTCGGTATTCCTTCTTATCCGGCTTGCCGTCAATAAATACGACCATCGCCGACACCGGATCCGTCCCTTGGATGTTCGAGTTGTCGAACGCCTCAATCCGGTGGATCCGGTCGGTGCCCAGCCACTCGGCAAGCCCCTCCACCGCCTTCACCGTGCGTTCCTCATCCCGCTCAATCAAGCGGAACTTCTCCTCCAGCGTCACCCGGGCGTTGCTGCACGCCATCTCCACCATCTTGCGCTTATTGCCGCGCTGCGGCACAAGCACCTTCACCTTCAAGTAAGCCTGCAGCTCGCTTCGGACATCCACGTCCGACTCAGCCGCCGCGTCATCCCCTGACGCTGCGGCGTCTTGATCCTCCGGCAGCAAAATTTCCTTCGGCAGCGCCGGATTATCGCTGTAATATTGGGTGACGTACGACAAGAAATCCTCATACGCCTCTCCGTAGAACGGGAATGCCGCCGCGCGGCGTTCGATCATTTTCCCTTGGCGCATATACATGATCTGCACGGACATCCAGCCCTTATCCGTGGCGTACCCGAAGATGTCGCGATCCACGTCCTTCGCTGCGGTGATCGTCTGCTTCTCCATCAGCGCGTCGATGGCGAGAATCATATCGCGCAGCTCCCGGGCCCGCTCGAAATTCAGCTCCTCCGCCGCCGCCTCCATCTTCGCCTGCAGCTCCGACCGAATCGCGCTGTGTCCGCCATGGAGAAACTTCGTAATCTCATCGACCATCCGTTCGTATTCTCCGGGCTCTACCTCAAACTCGCACGGAGCGACGCACTGGCCGATATGGTAATACAAACACACCTTATCCGGTATCGTCTTGCACTTGCGGAGCGGATACAGCTTATCCAACAGCTTCTTGGTCTGCTGCGCGGCGAAGGCGTTCGGATACGGGCCGAAATATTTCCCCTTATCCTTCACAACCCGCCGGGTCACCTCAAGCCGCGGATGCTTCTCGTTCGTAATCTTTATATATGGAAACGACTTGTCATCCTTCAACAAGACGTTATATTTCGGACTGTATTTCTTGATCAGATTGCTCTCCAAAAGCAGCGCTTCGACGTTATTCCCCGTGACAATGTATTCAAAGTCGGCAATGTCCATCACGAGCCGCTGCGTCTTCGCCGTATGACTGCCCGTAAAGTACGAGCGCACCCGGTTTTTCAGCACCTTCGCCTTGCCGACGTAAATAATCGCGCCATTACTGTCCTTCATTAAATAACAGCCGGGCTTGTCGGGCAGAAGCGCCAGCTTATGACGGATCGTATCCACTGTGTTCACGCTTCTCTCCCCTCCCCCATTAGATTGCTAATATCATTTTACATGAAAAAAAGTTCCGCACAATCCAAACATCGAAGGAAATGATAGAAAAACCCTCCTTCGCATGAAACGGAGGAGGGTTGCAGATGCTTTACATATGACGGCCTACGACACTCTTCAGCGCGTCCTTCGGTTGGAAACCGACAACTTTATCGACAGGCTGGCCGTTCTTGAAGACGATCAGCGTCGGGATGCTCATTACACCGAAACGGCTTGCGGATTCCGGATTATCGTCGACGTTTACCTTCGCAATCTTCAGGCTGCCGCCGAGCTCCTTGTCCAGCTCTTCAAGTACCGGCGCAATCATCTTGCAAGGGCCGCACCAAGGAGCCCAAAAATCAACCAGTACCGTTCCGCTGCCTTCTACTTCGGCATTAAAGGAACTGTCTGTGACATTTACAATTGCCATTGCTCAAGTACCTCCTTCTCTGTAAGGACATTATATTTTGCAAGTCAACATGTAAAGTATACCACAAAACGTTCAATCTTCATAACAGGCGAACGCTTTACAAGTCCGAAATGTTTTCCTATACTGATGACATGGAATACGAAGGGGGAACAAGGAACGATGAACGACCCAAGACAACATGTGAACGAAGAACCGCGTAACGATCTTATGGATGTTGGCGTCGGCTTCCTCGGCATGTTCGGTTTCATGCTAGTTGTTGCGATTGCGGCAACCGTCATTCAAGTGTTGACCCGGTAATATGAAAGAAACGCCTTAACGTCGGTTCCGGCCGATGCGTTAAGGCGTTTTTTACTTTAGTTACCTTCCCCGCTGATTCCGCCCCGCCACCTCAATGACCTCCACGAACGGACGAATGCGATCCATCAGCCGCTGGCCTCTATATTCATCTTCCCCTTCGCGGGCCGTGAAGCTGAAGTGACGCTGCAAGCCGTCTAAATCGTGGTTTGATGTGTAAAACGTCGGCTTTCGATTCATGCGGTAATTGAGAATCGTGCCGAGCACATGATCTCGAGTCCATGCGTTCAGATGCTCCGCTCCGATGTCGTCGAAGACGAGCAGATCGGTCTCCTTCAGCAAATCCACCGTTTCCTTCAATCGCTGCGGCTCGCCGAACATGGATTTCAAATCCTCCACGAAATCCGGCATATATACGATGACGCCCGTATAGCCTGACTTCGCCAGTTCGTACAGCAGGTAGCTTGCTAAGAACGTCTTCCCAGTTCCGAAATCGCCGGCCAAATACAGCCCGGTCGGCTGCAGCCCGTCTTCCTTCGTCTTTAATATATATCCGAGTACCGCTTCCACGGCACTGGCACGCGACAGGTCGCGGGAGATGATTTCGCTTGGCGAATATTCCTGGTTCAGCGCCTTCTCGTCTACATAGAAGCTCCGAATGCGGGCGCGCACCGCGTCACGGGCGGATTTGGTCCGGAAGAGCGAACAAGGCACCTTATAATCCGCGATAATCGTGTCCTTCCCGCTTCCGTTTACTACGAGCTTTGTAGAATGGCCCGGCATATCGTTCGGGCATTGCTCGAGTCCCGGGCATTGCTTGCAGGCGCGCATTTCCTTCGCGTATTGATACAATTTGGTTACGTTATCGTTCAATACGGTCCGATCGATCTCCGGGTGAGACTCGATCCATTCGGCTACGACGGCGTCATTCAGCACCTTCATCGTCTGCCGCTTCCAATCCGCTTCCCCGATGCCGGAGGCGCTCTTCAGCCATTTCCCCATTGAATCCATATTCCTCTCCCCTGTTCCCTTCCAAAACGTCTTACCCGTTCTTCAACCGTTCCGCCATTTCCATAATCCGCTTAATATCTTCTTCCGTCGCTTCCGCCTTCCCTGCCGGACGGACGACCGGGATGACCGGCTTTGCGGCGGGGCGTCCTTTCCGAGGATCGGTACCGACCGGCTTACGAGCGCTCTTCCCGGCAGCCGCTCGAGTCCGCGCCTGCTCTTCCTTGTGGAAGTACAAGACGGCATTCTCAAAGCTGCGAATCCGCTTGCCCGCCACATTCGCGGCGATCGCCTCCAGAAAGCTTCGGCGCCAGTCTAAATCATTCGTGCGGATATAATGAACCATCACGTTAAGCACTTCATCCGGCAACTGATAGTCGAGATTCATTGCCATGAACGCTTCTTCCACATAAACAGGCACTTCCGCCGGCGCAAAAAACAACTTCAACACTTGCGAATAAGGCATATTCGCAAGCATCGTATTGTATTGCCTTGCATCGCATTGGCCTTGGAACTGCTCCGGCACAGGCAGCCAATGCGACTCCGGAACGGCCCGCTCTCCGCCGCCCGCGGACGCAGGTCCGCCGCTTGGATCCTGCGGCGCGGCTCCCCCCGCGATCTGCTGCTTGCGCAGCGTCTGTTCCTTCCGGCGCGCCTGGCTGTTGGACTGGCGGTATAGCTCCACGGCCCGCTTCTGGAACTGCTCCGCAAGCCACTCCCCATCCGGCCCGAACTGGCCGTCTTCGTCCAGAAGGGAAACGGTCTGCTTCAATGTCAGCCCGCACCGAAGCGCAATATAATTCAGCTTCGCGAGCTTTTCCGCATCCGACGTCAGCAGCTCGACGGCTCTGCGGTTTGGCGATGAACGCGGGAAGCGTTGCAGCATCTCCTCCGGACGGAAGCCGTCCCTCCCCAGAGATTCCTGCATGTCTTGTCCATCTGTCCTGAGATCTGTCTCCGAATCTCCTGCAGCGGGTAAACTTACCCGATAGACTTCATAGAATGGAGCCGAAATGTTTTCCGTCTCGACGCCTTCCTCCTCGCCCCATTCCTCAAAGCTTTCCTTCACGAAGCTTCGGCGCAGCGCCTCCGCAGCCGCAGGCCCGAGCTTCTCCTGCAGCAGCAGCCACAGGTGATGCACTCCGAAAAATTGATCCGGCGTCAGGGGCGGCTCCAAACGAAACTCGTACTCTACGACCTCTTCCATAAGCTTCTTTCGAAAAGTTTGCAACAGCCCTACCGCCTCCAGCTTGGAGGTTTCGTCCACGAGGCGCTTGCGCCCCTGCTCGTTCGGCTCCAGCCCGCAAGCGAGAAACAGCTGGCCCAACGTCTTAGGCGCGCTCGACCCCACCGCTTCCGAATCCAAGGCAGCGTATAAAGCAGTATACAAAGAGACGGCGAATCCGCCGATCATCGGCTGATATACCGTCCACAGCATTCTCAAATCTAAGGGGCTTAAGCCAAAACGGCGCACGGCAATGTACTTATGGTGCTCCGTTAATTGCAGCAAATTCGTCACTTTCAAAGGTTGTTGCACCCCACATCAATCGACATCATTCGATACGCTCCATTGTAACATATTTCGCTCGGGAATCGGTTCATTTTCGACAAAACCAAAAAAACGCCTGACGGCGTTCTTCGCGTTCGAATGTTAAGGGCATGGGACATACCTCCGTCACTCCAATTGCAGCCGTGTTCTCTGAATGACTTTCACAAGGCAACAACACGGCCGCAAAAGTTGTTCCTCCGGTATGTCCCATGCCAAACCACTATAACCCGGAACCTTCACCGTATCAGGTGATTCTCGATCATCAGATCCTCGGGAATGTTCAAATCGTAATCCATCGCTTTTTTCAGCAAATTCTTATCAACATGCGCTTCGCCGGCAGACGCCGCCCGAAGCTCTTGCTGCATGATCCATTTCGTCGCGAGATCGCGAAGCGTGGCCATCCCGTGAGTCGGGATGCAATGTTTGACACCCGGCACTTGGGCAAGAGTCGCGTTTGGAAGCAGCCGATACATTTTCCTGCCGTGATTCATAAATCGCTGATCCTTAGCACCGTATACGAGCAGCACCGGCGAGTGAATCCGAGGGAGCCGATCCATATAATCATACATCATGCTCGCTTCGAAATATTGCTGCCAATTGCGGATGTCCCCGCGGATCGCTTCGTAATACAGATTGTGGAAAGTCTCCCGCATATCCGCGTTCGCCTTCGCAATCATGAGTGCAAGGCTTGTCTTCATATTCAGCTTCGCCAACATGTTCGCCATACCGAGCTGACCCCGAACCATCCAGTTGACCGGCTTCGCCATCCCGCCGATCAGCACCGCTCCGCGGAAACGGTCCGGATACGCAAGCAAGGCCTCAAGCGCCACGCCCCCGCCAGTGGAATAGCCGCATACATAGGCTTGCTTAATGTTCAAATAATCGAGCAAACTCTTCATATCTTCCGCAATGAGCGGATAAGTTATTGGGGTTTCGGAAGCCGGGCTGAACCCATGACCCCGAATATCAAAGGTGATCACCTGAAACGCGTCCGCCAGCTGCACCTCTTGATAGCGGAACACAGCGCGGTTGACGACCGGGGGATGAATAAATACGATCGGTGTACCTCGCCCGTTAACATGATAATGCAATAATGTCCCGTTAATATTCGCTTTAGGCATATTTGGCCACTTCCTTCCTGGAAAGAACACACCTGCACACAATAGATGTATACCGTTACGTTTTCCCTAAGAAGTACGGACCATGCGCGACATTTTTTCCCTTGGCTTAAAACATCTTAAATCCGCGAACCCGCAGCGTCCGAATCGTTCTCCCGCCGACGTACGCGCCTGCCAAACCGGCAACGACGGCCAGCCAATCGATGACGCCGTATTCGGTAATGCTTTGGAGCAGATTGCCCGATCCCCAATCCATATAGATGAATACTCCGAGAATAACAACGATGTAGCCGTATATCGGAAACCAGGTCGTCTTGAGCAGCATGTTTAAGATAAAGGCGATCCCGAACATGAGTACGAACGCTAACACCGCAATGACTATCACTTGAAAAATGTTATCCACCATAATGGCGATATACCCTCCTATTTCAACCGTACTGCTATTCCAATAGTTTACCCGCCTCCGCCGTTCTCCGTCAAACTTCGTTCATTTGCCCCATTTCCCGCGATTCGATAAAATAAGGACAAACCAATTTTAGGAGAGTGAAGGCAATGAACGAAGCAGCACAAACGTTGGACGGCTGGTATGCCCTCCACGATTTTAGACATATTGATTGGACTCTTTGGAAGGCGTTATCCCCGGAAGAACAGAGACGGGCTGAAGACAGTTTACGCAACTATATTGCCGCTTGCGAAGCCGCTAACGAGCAGAAGACCGGCAGCTTTGCATTCTACTCTATCGTCGGCCAGAAAGCGGACTTTGTGTTTATCCACTTGCGCGAAACGCTCGAAGAGTTGAATGAGCTGGAGACGGAGTTTAACAAAACACCGTTCGCGGACGTTACGATCCCCGCTTACAGCTACGTTTCGATTGTTGAGCTTAGCAACTACATGGCTAAACCCGGCAGCGATCCGATGGAAAATCCGGAGGTCGTTGCGCGGCTGAAGCCGTCGCTTCCAAAGACGAAGCACGTATGCTTCTATCCGATGAACAAGCGGCGCTCGGGGAACGACAATTGGTACATGCTGTCCATGGATGAACGGCGCGAGATGATGCGAAGCCACGGCATGATCGGCCGCTCTTACGCCGGTAAAGTGAAGCAGATGATTACCGGCTCTGTCGGATTGGACGATTGGGAATGGGGCGTGACGTTGTTTGCCGACGATGCGCTTCAGTTTAAGAAGCTCGTTTATGAGATGCGCTTCGATGAAGTATCCGCCCGTTACGGTGAATTCGGGGACTTCTACGTAGGCAATCTGTTGGACGCGGACAAGTTTATCCGTACGCTTTCGTAGGTGATAGGTCGGGCATGGGGAAAGTCGCTCCTCCGGTATAGCCCATGCCCAAATACAGGGTTACCTCATCAAAAGAAACCACCTCACATCGGCTTTCTTCCTGCCGAAGTGAGGTGGTTTTGTTCATTCTTCGTCTTCCTCTAGGCGCAGCCGCTCGATTTCCCGCAGAAATTCTTCATCCCTGCGGTCGCGTTCGCGGCCTTTTTCCTTCAATCGCTCAATCGCCGGCTGCACCAATGCGTCTATCTCTTTCTGGACGGTATGGGCCAGATCGTAACGCTGTTGGGTTTCCAAATAGTGCCCCACATCCATTAATGCGTTGTAACGGTCCAGCTCCTCACGGGTAAGCAGCCCTCTTACCTGCACACTGCAATGGCGCATCTTTACAAAAATCGTCCTTTCCGTAAGACGAGCATTACGCCGCCGATGATGTATAAATACCTAAGATCAATCAGCTTCTTCAGCCATGCCGCCGTCTTGCCCTTAAACTTCCGGTTGAACGCTATGCCAATCGCTTCATTCTTGCCGAGTGACGCTACGGTACCCTTGCTTACGTATTTGAAAGGCTTCATGCTTGAACCGCGGATCGAAGCTACCAAGTTGTGAGCCAATACATGGGCTTGCTGAATCGCCATCTGAGCCGTCGGCGGGTATGGCCTGCCTTCCGGATTTAACACAATCGAACAATCACCGACGACAAAGACATTGTTCTGTCCGGGTACATTCAGAAACTCATCCACTTGGATCCGGCCTCTCGATGTTTCAAAGCCGGCTTCCTCTACCAGACGGTTGCCGCGAACGCCGCCGGTCCAAATCACTGTCTGCGTCCGGATCTCTTCCCCGCCCGCCAACACGACCTTATCCGGCGTGCATTCCTGCAGCGCAACGCCGATTTTGAAGGTAACTCCCTTCTTCTGCAGCACTTCCATAGCGTATTGCACAAGCTCCGGATCGAATCCGGGCAAGGCCGTAGGGGCGGCTTCTATGTTGTAAATTTTCACCAGCTTCGGGTCAACGTCGAATTCTTTGCACAGCTGAGGGATTCTGTCCGCCAGCTCGCCGACAAACTCGATGCCCGTAAATCCCGCGCCTCCGACGACGAAGGTCAAATAATCCTTCCGATGCGGTTCCTTCTTAAACTTGGCAAATTGATATTCGATATGCTCGCGAATGAGACGAACGCTGTTGATGCTTCGGATAAACAGGGCATTCTCCTTCAATCCCGGAATGCCGAACGTCTCCGGTTCGCCGCCTAATCCGATCACTAGATAATCATAAGATAATGTGCCGTCCTCTAAAATAATTCTCTTCTCCGCCGGACGAATCTGCATAACCGTTGACTTCACGAAATCAATCTTAAACTCGTCGATTAACCGATAAATGCTTACTCTTGCGTTCTGAGGATCGTCCGTACCCGCTGCCGGCATATGCAGATGGGTTGTAATGTAGTGGTAGTCATGTTTGTTGACAAGGGTTACGTCGGCTTCGTTATAGTTCAATTCCTTCTGAAGGCGCAGCGCCGTTACGATCCCGCCATAACCTGCCCCAAGGATGACGATCCGTGGAATTGTGCTCATGCTCGTTTCAAATCCTTCCACTCTGCTTTACATAAGTTTTATTGCGCATGATAAGAAGAAGATTCCTGATCAAACTGACAATATCGTGCCATATAATTGGTAAAATTACAAGCGTTTCAAGCACGGTTTTCAACCAATTCTGCCGTTTTTTTGTTTTTGTATGTGAGACACGGTTTCATTCTGCAAAACATGATGTATAATAGGAAAAGGTAGAGTATGGATGGCGTATATTCTTTAATGGAGGTGCTGATGTGACATGACAACGAAGCAGAATGAGCTCGTAGACATTGCAATCATCGGCGGCGGCCCTGCGGGATTGTTCGCCGCGTTCTATGCCGGCATGCGGCAGGCAAGCTGCAAAATTATTGAAAGCATGCCGCAATTGGGCGGACAGCTTTCTGCATTATATCCGGAAAAATATATTTATGATGTTGCCGGTTTTCCTAAAGTAAAGGCGCAGGAGCTTGTGGACAACCTGCTGGAGCAGCTGCAACGGTTCCCCTTCGAGCAATGCTTGGGGGAGAAGGTACTTACCGTAAAGAAGAAGGAAGAACGTCATTTCATCATTGAAACGAACAAAGCCGTTCATGAAGCAAAGGCCGTCATTATTACAGCAGGGGTTGGCGCCTTCGAACCTAGAAAGCTTGAGCTTCCCGAAGCGGCTCAGTTTGAAGGAAAAAATTTGCATTACTTTGTAACAAACCTGGAGCAATTCCGAGACAGACGCGTATTGATTACCGGAGGCGGAGACTCTGCCGTTGACTGGGCGATGATGCTTGAGCCGGTAGCCAAGGAAGTGTCATTGGTCCATCGCCGTGACAAATTCCGCGCCCATGAACACAGCGTAGAACTGCTGAAGCAGTCGAAGGTGAAAGTCATCGTCCCGACGGAAATCGTCAAGCTGAACGGCACTGATACCATTGAATCCGTAACGATCAAACATGTTCAAAGCGGCGAAGAAACCATTGTAGAAGTAGATGATGTCATTGTTAACTTCGGTTTTATTTCCTCCATCGGGCCGATCGCCGAATGGGGCTTGGAAATCGTGAACAACTCCATTGTTGTGGATACCCGAATGGAATCGTCGATCCCCGGCATCTTCGCGGCAGGCGACATTACGACGTATCCCGGCAAGCTGAAGCTGATTGCCGTCGGCTTCGGTGAAGCGCCCACCGCCGTAAACAACGCCAAGGTATATATCGATCCCGAGGCGAGACTTTCGCCGGGCCACAGCAGTAACATGAAATTTTAACAATAAGGGCATCCTACTCCAAAGCCACTAAGCTTAAGAGGAGGATGCCCTGTTTTATGTCGCAATCGATATGTCCCGTATGTAACGGTCTTGGTCTATTTCAAGCCGTATGCCCCGCCTGCCGGACGGAAGCGGAAGATCTCGGGAGACTGGGTGACTACTATGGTCCTTATTCCCCTTACAGACCGATTGATGATATTCGCATGACGAACGGCTTCTCCGATGTCCGGGACCGATTATGCTTGCATAACGCTTACTGCGGCCGCTGCAACAGCACCTTCATTGTCCAAGTGACCGAGATTGAAGGATAAAGTTACAGATGTTCAACTGACCGGCAGGTACGGCTCCAACTGGCGCCGTTCCATCTCTTTCTCTAGAAGTTTAATGAATTCTTCTTCCAGTTCCAGCTCCAACGCCTTATAGTAGGTTTCAATAAGGCTCTCATCATTGAGCAGCTTCACATCGTCATCCCTCCCTTTCTTTTTCCTTATCCTAGCAGATGTACCAGTTAAGAACAAGCGTTCCTTTATCCACAGAAACCTGTGGATATGCTGTGTACAGGATGTGATATTCGCCATTTTTCTACAGTTGCCGCTGTGTGTTTTGTGGACAAGCGCAGCTGTGGATATGTGGATGAATTCCCGATAAATATGTTTTATCATTTAGCGGGATGAGTAAGTTAGGAGATTAACTTCCTTCATTTGTTCGTCTAATGGGCCATTGCACAGGGCGAATCGCCCTGTTGCCCATACAATAAAGGAAACATTGAATGCGGAGGGGAAATGCATGCAGGATTGGATTTTAATTTTGATCTTGTTTGTACTGTTGATTATTGTAATACAGCTCCTTTGGTCAAGAAGAAGAACGAATTATTCACGCGCATAGCGGCCGCAGGATTACCTCCGTCACTCGATCGCGGCCCCGTTCAATAGAAAAAACTCGTCTTTCGACGAGTTTTTTTAAAGCAATATAACCATCATTCCACGGGTGATCTTAACATTCACCCGGTACGCCTGCTTCTTCTCTTGTGCGGAAGGACGAGCCGCAGCCGCACGTTGCGATCGCGTTCGGATTGTTAATCGTAAAGCCGCCGCCCATAGCGGATTCCTTGTAATCGATCTCCACGCCGCGCAAATATTTCATGCTGTCGCGCTCCATCAGTACCTTCACGCCTTGCACTTCCAAGGTTTCGTCCTGCTCGGTAACCTCTTCGTCAATCCCCATGCCATACGTAAAGCCGCTGCATCCGCCAGTATTTACGCCCAAACGCAAATATGCGTCACTCAGTCCCTCGGAAGCCATCAGTTCTTTAATCTTTGCCGCTGCTGCTTCGGAAATGTCAATCATGTAAAGCACCTCCTATATCATAAGTATATAATTCCTAGTCAAGTCGCTCAAGGGTCAATCACGCTCAATCTAAGGGCAAATCAGCGAATGGATCGATCTCTTCCTCATTAAGCTTCTGTATAATTTTCTCGTATAATTCCTCAGCCGTCTCCGCGCTGACAATTTCCCCGTCAACTAACGCATATGGTTCTAAATAACATTGGTCACAGTTGCTTAAACAACCGTATTCGATCGTCTCCGCATCCGGCCTGTCCTCCAACCGGCGCATGACTTCATCCGTACCGAAATGCATATTATTCACACAAAATTCTATCAGGCGCATGGTGGTTTGCTCTCTCCGTTTAACTTTCTGACTTTTTGTTATATAATAATGTGGAAAGGAGATGATTTCAAATGTCAACAGTAGCAGATGAGAAAATGTACGACGAAGTCGTCGACGTATTGGATAAATTGCGTCCGTTCCTTCAACGCGACGGCGGCGATGTCGAGCTCGTAGAAATCGAGGACGGGATCGTAAAGCTCCGCTTAATGGGTGCTTGCGGAAGCTGCCCAAGCTCCACAATCACGCTGAAAGCCGGGATCGAACGCGCGCTGTTCGAAGAGGTTGACGGAGTCAAAGAAGTCATCCAGGTTTTCTAAATTTTACTGCCGAGGAAGAGAGGAGACGGGAACGTCTCTTCTTTTTTGTGCCCCGTCTCTTCATTATTTGCCGACTTCCCCTGGCGTAACACCCCAATATTTGCGAAACACCTTTGTGAAATAACTGACATCGCGGTACCCCACTGACGCCGCGGCATCATACACCTTTGCCCCTTGAAGCAGCATGGCTTTAGCCTGCTCCATCTTCCGTTCGAGAACATACGCCGAAAAAGACTTCCCCGTCTCCTTCTTAAACAGCCTGCTCAAATATGAAGAGTTAATATACAGCTTCTCAGCGGCCGTGTACAGCGTTAGATCTTCGTGCATGTTCTCTTCGATCATCTTAATCACGGACTGGACAATCTTATGCCCTGCGGAACCGCGTTTATTTCTCAACTTTTTTAGAAAGTTCCTCGATATTCTGGACAAACATTCATACGCTTGCTCCTTGCTTGCAAACTTCTGCAGATTTTGGAGGTAATGCATGTCCTCGCCGGCGATCTCCTTGACCGTACAGTCATGCTGTTGAATCATTCGTACGAATAAGCTGCTGAAATAAAACAACCCTTCGTTAATTTCATCAACCGTATGCGAAGCGCCCATCACGGATTGCCATAGCTGCTCAAGCGCTTCGGAATATTTCTGGTCATTGCCGGTTTCAAGCGCAATTTCAAGCTCCCTTTCGATATCGGGATAAGACGATTGGACGCCTCGCTCTTCGAAGCGGTCCTGATGCGTGATGACAATATCGTGCCCGTAAATGATGCGCTTACGAAGCGCTTCCCTCGCTTGCTCATAAAGCTTGCTTAATTTCCGCGGCTCATCGGCTGTACCGCTAATGCCTGCGCTTGCCGTTACCTTTAAGATTTCCTTAACAATGCCAAGCAGCTTTCCGACAACCGCATTAATATATTGTACGAATTCATCGCCGTTATCTTCTTCCGATGTAAACACAATGACAGTAGACCCGTTCGTATCTACAGTAATCCATTCATGCTCCCGATTCACCGTTTCCTGGCAAATATATTTCAAGGAAACCTGCAGCAGTGAAGTATCTTTCGCGCTGAACCGGGTTTCATCTTCCGCAAGGGGATCCATATCGATTACGGCGACACAATATTTCTTCACCTTAGAAATATCCAACATGATGTCTGCGCTTCGTTTGCTGATTTCCCATGGAGAAAATTTGCCTTGGAGCCAGTTCAATAGGAACATTTCCTTCAAATGAGGCAAATGTTGCTCCCATTTCTCCTGAAGCAGTGTGGAATTATGCAGTTGATCCAGATATCTCCGCAGCTCGGAAGAGGCTTCCAGCACTGCGTTCAAAATTTCCGTGTCGCCGGCAGGCTTCAGCAAATATTTGCTTATACCCATATTGACTGCTTGTCTCGCGTATTCGAAATTGTCATGGCCGCTGAGAATAATCATCTTCACAAGCGGATCTTTATCATGTATGCGCTTGGCAAGTTCCAATCCGTTCATCCCGGGCATCTGAATATCAAGCAGGACAATGTCCGGTTTCTTGCGATCGAACAACGCCAACGCTTCCTCCCCGCTCGCGGCTAGACCGACCACCTCAATGCCGTTCTCCTCCCAAGGGATATTTAACGCTAAGTTGCTCCGCAATCGAAGTTCATCTTCGACAATCATTAAATTCACTATACATCCCCCTAAAAGAGAAAACCCTCCGCTAACGGCCGAAACCGAATGCGGAGGGTTCTTTATACCTTCAAAAACTTATTTCTGAGAGTTGTACCATGCTCTAACGTCGTTAGCCATTTGCTCCCCGCCATCTGCTTTCCATTGTGCCAAGTAACTGTCGAAGTTGTCAAGCGACTC
>Ga0182742_1001452_pt1 | contig 30294 bp, 26 predicted proteins | sample eDN5th37CBELigMG_FD_128880 | JGI IMG/M metagenome (GOLD analysis project Ga0182742, IMG submission 128880) | Enriched Miracle-Growth compost microbial communities from Emeryville, California, USA - eDNA 5th pass 37_C BE-Lig MG (version 2)... ... | reverse complement strand
GCTCATCCGCAAGATGCACGACGCCAAGATCGGCCATCGTGACAGTGTCGTCGTCTGGGGTACCGGGACGCCAAGGCGCGAATTCCTGCATGTCGACGATCTCGCCGACGCCTGCGTCTTCCTTATGAAGCAATATGAAAGTCCCAAACCGATCAATATCGGTTCCGGCGAGGAGATCACCATCGGCGATCTTGCCTTTCTCATCGCCGACATCGTCGATTTTCGCGGGCATATAGTCTTCGACGCGCTGAAACCGGACGGAGCGCCGCGCAAGCTTCTCGATTGCTCCCGGCTTCGGGCGCTCGGCTGGTCGCAAAGCATCGGCCTGCGTGCCGGCATAGAAGAACTATATGAAAGATGGAAGAAGATGAGCCGCAGCGTACAGGAGCGGTACGATTATCCCTAGAAATGCAACTTATAATAGATAAATCTGAAATAACAACCAAATTCGACAGGCATGTATCCGAAAGTGCCCGCAATCATGAGTTAGTTGTAATATCGTTCATGGTAAGCGATCATATGCATACGTAATTTCCGAATCTATTCCTCGTGCTTCCGGTTGATATATATTCAACACTAGAGAGGTCCGAGAAAGTGTCGCAAGCAAGTCGGCGGCCTTATGCTCTTTATTTGAGCACTATTCGGGCGATTCATGAATTTTGAAATACGAACTGGGAAAACAATATCCTAGAAATGATTAATTATGTAGCAGGAGTTGTGTTATGGTTGAAGTCAGGGGAACAATCGGACCTGGTCATGGAAAGGCCTTGAACGGATCGGCCCAGCAAACGGCTTTCCGCCCCGCCATAACCGCAAGACCTTCCTTGTACCGGGCACCGGTTCTCGACATCATCGACGAGCGGGCTCTCGACCGCGAATGCCTTTCGCAAAGCCTGGTATCGCACGGCCTCAACATGACGATCGTGCTTTTCAACTCGATCGAGGCCTGGATGTCGAAATATTCCGGCGGATCGAGCGGCCTGCTGATCAGCCTCGGCAGCCACGATTTCACCGAATCCGGCATCGAGGACGCCATCCGCATGCTGGTGACGCGATTTCCCGACCTGCCGGTCATCATCCTTTCGGACAATCACGATCTGCGGCAGGTGCTGACGGCGCTCGATATCGGCGTCAAGGGCTTCATCCCCTCGGCTGTCGGCATCGCGGTCTGTGTCAAGGCGATCTCACTTGCCTTGTCCGGCGGCATTTTCATCTCCACCGAAAGCCTGCCGGAGCTGCGGCGCCTGATGTCGGTCGCCGACCAGCAGGAGCGCAAGCGCGCCGAGGTCTTCACGAGCCGGGAGGAAGAGGTGATCTCCATGCTCAAGCAGGGCAAGGCCAACAAGATCATCGCCTACGAACTCGATCTGCGGGAAAGCACCGTCAAGGTGCATATCCGCAATATCATGAAGAAACTCAAGGTCCACAACCGCACCGAGGTCATCTTCAAGCTCAACGAGCTGTTCGGCTGAAGGCCGGCGGCCCTACGCCTATCGGCCAGCCTGCCTCTCCCAACGATGCGGATGCAGGATTTGCCCAGGCGGGCGATAGTCCACGAGAACCGATCGGGGGACGCCAATGGCCGGGCTTATCCAGAACTTCGATACTTCGGACAGGCTGCGCGGGATGGCGCATGGCATGATCCCGGGCGGCGCCCACACCTATGCCAAGGGGGACGACCAGTACCCCGTCCTTTCCCCTGGCTTCATCGTCAACGGTTACGGCTGCCACGTCTGGGATGTCGACGGCAACGGCTACATCGAATACGGCATGGGCAACCGGGCGGTCGGCCTCGGCCACGCCTATCGTCATGTCCTCGATGCCGTCGCGCGCCAGCTGGAATTCGGCTGCAACTTCACGCGGCCATCGCATATCGAGGTCGAATGCGCGGCGACCTTCCTGGAAATGGTCCCTACCGCCGACATGGTGAAGTTCTGCAAGGACGGATCGGACGCGACGTCCGGCGCCGTCCGCCTCGCCCGGGCGGTAACCGGCAGGGACCTCATTGCGCGCTGCGCCGATCACCCGTTCTTTTCGACCGACGACTGGTTCATCGGCACCACGGAAATGCATTCCGGCATTCCCCAGGCCGTACGCGACCTGACCCTCGGCTTTCGCTACGACGATCTCGATGACGCGCGCAATCTCTTCGCCCGTCATCCAGGGGCCATCGCAGCGCTCATCCTCGAAGCGTCGCGCGGCGATGATCCGGCCCCCGGTTATCTCGAAGGCCTCAAGGATCTCTGCCATCGCAACGGCGCGCTGCTGATCTTCGACGAAATGATCACCGGGCTGCGCTGGGCGCGCGGCGGCGGGCAGGAATATTACAGGGTGCAGCCGGATCTTTCCTGCTTCGGCAAGGCGCTGGGCAACGGCTTTGCCATCTCGGCGCTCGCCGGCAGGCGGGATTATATGGAGCTCGGCGGTATCCGGCAGAGCGAACATCCCCGCGTCTTCCTCCTGTCCACGACCCACGGCGCGGAGACCCACGCCATGGCCGCGGCCATCGCCACGATGCACGTCTACGCGCAGGAACCCGTCATCGAACATCTGCGAAGCCAAGGGCTCCGGCTGAAAACCGGCCTCGATGAGGTGATCGCCCGCCATGGGCTCGAACGCCATGTCACTGTCGCGGGCCACCCGGCCTGCCTGACCTATGCGACCCGGGATCGCGCGGAAAAACCCTCGCAGGCCTTCCGCACCCTGCTTTTGCAGGAAACCATACGCCGCGGGGTGCTCGCACCCTCGCTGGTGGTGAGCTACACCCACGGCGACGACGAGATCGATCAGACGATCGAAGCTTTCGACGGCGCGCTCGGCATCTATCGCCGCGCGCTGGAGCACGGCGTCGAGCGATTTCTCGTCGGCCGTCCCTCCGCCGTGGTCTTCCGCAGGTACAACGCCCCGCACGCACCGGCGCCTGACGAAAAGAAGGCGCAGAGTGCGTGAAGCCGGCAATGCAGGCCGCAGGAACGATCCGACAAAAGAAGTAGATCGACATGGCGGATGCCCCGTTCCGGCAGGCGGGTGCGTCTTTGTCCTCAATCGCGGTCCAGGGGCAGCCCGCATACCATCCCGCGAACAACGCAGGTCCCTGCGCAATGCCGCCAGAGGGGAGTTCCAGACATGAAAGTGCTCGTGACCGGACATCAGGGCTATATCGGCGCCGTCATGGTGCCGCTTCTCTTGCGCGCAGGTCATGCGGTTCACGGTTATGACAGCCGGCTCTACCGGCGCTGCGCCTATGCGCCGGGCGGGGCGATGACGGACGTACCATCCACGCTCAAGGATGTGAGGGATATCTCTGCCCGCGATCTCGAAGGCTTCGACGCGGTCATCCACCTTGCCGCGCTTTCGAACGACCCGCTCAGCAATCTCGATCCCGATGTCACCTATGACATCAACCACAAGGGTAGCGTCCGGGTGGCGCGGGCAGCGCGGGAAGCCGGCGTCTCGCGCTTTCTCTTTGCCTCCTCCTGCAGCAATTACGGCCTGGCGGGAGACGGCCTCGTCGACGAGGATGCGCCACTCAACCCGGTCTCGGCCTACGGCATTTCCAAGGTGAGGGCGGAAGCGGATATCGGCGAGCTCGCCGATGCGCGATTCTGCCCCGTTTTCCTGCGGCCGGCGACCGCTTACGGCCTTTCGCCCATGCTGCGTTTCGACATCGTCCTCAACAATCTCGTCGCCTGGGCGGTCACGCAGCGGCTTATCCTTCTGAAATCGGACGGCACGCCGTGGCGGCCTATCGTCCATGCCGAGGACATTTCCCGTGCCTTCCTCGCGGCGCTGGAAGCCCCGGTGGAGAAGGTCTTCGCGGAAGCGTTCAATGTCGGCCAGACAGCGCATAACTATCAGATCCGGGAGATTGCCGACATCGTCGCCAAGGTCGTCCCCGGATGCCGGTTGGAATATGCCAGCGAAGCCGGACCTGATCCGCGCTCCTATCGCGTCGATTTCGGCAAGATCGCCCGTACATTGCCGGCCTTCCGCCCGCAATGGGATGCGGCGGCGGGCGCGCGGCAGCTTTACACGGCTTATACCAGCGCCGGGCTGGACCTTACGCAATTCGAAGGGCCGCGATACCAGCGCATCAGCCAGATCCGTGAACTGATGGCGACCGGCACGATCGATCCGGATCTGAGGTGGCGCGTCCCGGGAACGGTACCCGCCGATCTCCAGGAGGCGGGAGCCTGAGGCAAAGCCATGAACGAGGCTGCGCGTCTTTCCTGGTCGGACTTGCTGAACATGGCGGAGGATCCCGGCGACACGCTGTTCGCGCTCGTCTCCCGCCTCTTTCCGATCTGCCGCAGCATCACCGGCCCGGGCGTCCGCCAGAGCCTTGCGATCCTCTCCGACTATGCCGATATCGCCGTGAGGGAGGTGCCGACGGGCACGCAGGTCTTCGACTGGACGGTGCCGCAGGAATGGACCGTCCGAAACGCCCATGTGCGGTCTGCAAGCGGCCGCACCGTCATCGACTTTGCCCACTCGAACCTCCACCTTCTGAACTATAGCGAGCCGGTGAACCGCCGCATGTCGCTCGCCGAGTTGCGGCCGCATCTGCACACGCTTCCCGACCAGCCGGAGGTCATTCCCTACCGCACCAGCTATTACAGCCGGAACTGGGGCTTCTGCATGACGCATCGCGATTATCTCGCCCTTGCCGACGAGGAGTATGACGTCTTCATCGATAGCGACCTTGCCGATGGATCGCTGACCTATGGCGAGGTGTTCCTGCCCGGCGAAACAGATCGCGAGGTGCTGCTGTCCGCCCATATCTGCCATCCGTCGCTGGCCAACGACAATTGCTCGGGCCTTGCCATGCTCGCCCTTCTGGCACGAACCCTGTCGCGAAGGCGCAATCGCTTCGGCTATCGCTTCGTCTTCGCGCCCGGCACGATCGGCGCACTCTGCTGGCTTGCCGCAAACGAGGAAAGGGTTGCCCGCATCGATCATGGCCTCGTCGTGTCCTGCATGGGCGATGGCGGCGGCCCGGTCTACAAGCGCAGCCGGCGCGGGGATGCCGTGATCGACCGGGCGATCGGCTGCGTGCGCTGCGACGGAAGAAAGGTGAAGACAGTCGACTTCAGCCCTTTCGGATATGACGAGCGGCAATTCTGCTCCCCCGGCTTCAATCTTCCGGTCGGTCTTCTGCAGCGCAGCGCTTTCGGCACGTTCGCCCAATACCACACCTCCGCCGACGACCTGACCTTTGTGCGGCCCGAGCATCTCGCCTCCTCCTTCCGGATGATCCTCGACCTTATCGCCATCCTGGAAACGGACTGGGTGCCGCTCAATCTTTCGCCCAAAGGCGAGCCGCAGCTCGGCCGGCGCGGGCTTTATTCGGCAACGGGCGGCCACAAGACGACCTCCGACATCACGATGGGCTATCTCTGGGTCCTCAATCTGGCGGACGGCAGCAATTCGCTGCTCGATATGGCCGAAAGATCGGGCCTTGCCTTCCGCGACATCGCCGATGCGGCGGCCCGGCTGAAGGAATGCGGCCTGCTTGCCGTGAGGCGATAAACCGCGTCACCCTGAAAGCAGCGGCCAGTTCCGGTCCTTTTCAGAAAGCACCGCCGGCATCGCCGGCCAGGCGATGCCAAGCGCCGGATCGTCATAACGCAGCCCGTGGGCGGCGGTCGGCTCGTAACGCGCCGAAATCAGATAGCCGACGGCAACGTCATCCGTCAGGGACAGGAAACCATGCGCAAAGCCGCGAGGGATATAAAGTTGCCGCATGTTCTGCGCATTCAGTTCGGCGGCGGTCCAGCGCAGGTAACCGGGCGATCGAGGGCGAAGATCGACCGCTACGTCCCAGATCGCCCCCTGAAGGCATGAGACGAGCTTCACCTCGCCGTGCGGCTCCTGCTGGAAATGCAGTCCGCGCAGCGTGTGCTTCATCCGCGAGCGGGAGAGGCTGTGCTGCACGAAGCGGCCTTCAAGCGCATGGCGTTCCATCTCGTCGAGGCAGAATGTGCGGGCAAACGAGCCGCGCTCATCCGCAACGGGGGTAGGCTCGATAAGCCATACGCCCTCAAGATCGGTCTGTGTAAACAGCATGGCATCCTCCGTCTCTTCGCACACCATCCTGCCTTCGGCGGCGCATTGCCAAGTGATGCTTGCGGCGTACTTCACGGCGTAGAGTAGTCTAACGTTAAGGAATGCTTACACCCGGCCGAAAATGCTACCTCTTTCAGACAGGGGTCATGTTCGCAAAGCAGTATCGCAAGCGTTGTATTGCAGGCCTAGTCTGACACCAAGCCGAGAAACGGTCTCATCCGGGAGGAGAAGCCCGGTGGTCCAGATTTTTGCTCGTTTCCGGCCGAATATTGCTGTGGAGACGATAAATGAGCGTTCAAATCAGCCAATCGATTCTATCGACATCAGATATCTCCGTGAAAAGCACCTGCCGGCTATGCGGCACCGCATTGAAGCATACTGTGGTCGATCTCGGCATGTCGCCGCCCTGCGAGAGTTTCCGCCTGGAAAGCGAGCTTGGCCGCATGGAGGAATACTACCCTCTTCATGTCCGCGTCTGCGAGGAATGCCTGCTTGTCCAGCTGGAGGAATATGTCAGCCGCGAGAGCATTTTCGAGGAGTATGCGTATTTTTCATCCTACTCCACCAGTTGGGTAGAGCATGCCAAACGTTACTGCGAGACGATGATCGAGCGTTTCGGGCTCGGTCGCGACAGCTTCGTCGTGGAGATCGCAAGCAATGACGGCTATCTTCTCCAGCATTTCGTCGTAAGGGACATTCCCGTGCTCGGCGTGGAACCGGCGGCGAACGTCGCCAAGGCCGCCATTGCCCGGAACGTCGCGACGAAAATCGCCTTCTTCGGCCGGAGCCTCGCCGACGAGATGGCCGCAGCGGGAACGAAGGCCGACCTCGTCATCGGCAACAACGTGCTGGCGCAAGTGCCGGACCTCAATGACTTCCTGGCGGGCATGAAGCGCATTTTGAAGCAGGAAGGCGTGGTGACGCTGGAATTTCCCCATGTCGCGACGCTTCTCGCCCAAAATCAGTTCGACACGATCTACCATGAGCATTTCTCCTATTTCTCCCTCTTCACGGTGCAGATCGCCGCGCGGCTGCACGGGCTCGAAGTCTTCGACGTCGAGGAGCTGCCGACACACGGAGGCTCGCTCAGGGTCTATCTCGACCATGCCGGGCAGCACCGCGTCGTCAGCCCGCGGGTCGCCGAAGTTCTGGGACAGGAGCGCCGCACCGGGCTTCACACCGTGGAAGGCTATACGTCCTTTGCCGCCAGGGCACGGAAGGCCAAGCGCAACCTGCTCTATTTCCTGATCGGCGTGAAGGAGCGCGGCGGAAGCATCTGCGGCTACGGCGCGCCCGGCAAGGGCAACACGCTTTTGAACTACTGCGGCATCGGTCCGGATTTCCTCGACTTCACGGTCGATCGCAATCCTTACAAGCACGGCCGGTTCACGCCGGGCATGCACATTCCCATCCTGCCCGTCGAGGAGATCGACCGGCGCAGGCCGGACTACATCCTGATCCTGCCCTGGAATCTCAAGCATGAGATCGTCGCCCAGATGCGCCATGTCGGCGAATGGGGTGCCAAGTTCATCGTTCCCATTCCTGAGGTCAGCATCATCGATCCGTCGGAGGACTGGTCATGAAAGTCGTGCTTTTCTGCGGGGGCCGGGGAACCCGAATCCGGGACTATTCCGAAAGCATCCCAAAGCCGATGATCCCGCTCGGCACGCAGCCGATCCTGCGTCACGTCATGCAATATTACGCATCCTACGGGCATGACGACTTCACCCTCTGCCTCGGCTACAAGGCCGATGTCATCAAGGGCTTCTTCCTGAATTGCCGGCCGCAGACGTTTTCGGACTGCGTCGTTTCCGGCGAGGGAAGGGTCGAGCTTCTCGGCGATATCCAGGAACAATGGCGCATCGCCCTGATCGACACCGGCATATGGCGCAATATCGGCGAGCGGCTGTGGGCCGTACGCGACCATGTGAGGGGCGAGCGCATGTTCCTCGCCAACTACAGCGACGGCCTTACCGACGTCGATCTCGAAGATATGGTCGAAAAGTTCGAGGCCAGCGGCAAGATCGCCTGCTTTCTCGCCGTCCGGCCGCCGCTGACCTACCATCTCGCGGATATCGACGCGACGGGCCGGGTGGTCGAATTCCGTTCGTCGGATACCTCGGAGATCTGGATCAACGGCGGCTATTTCCTTATGCGGAGCGAGATCTTCGACTATATGCGCGAAGGCGAGGAACTGGTGCTCGAACCTTTCGCGAGGCTGATCGCCGACGACATGCTGATGGCCTACAAGCATGAAGGCTTCTGGCGATCGATGGATACGCTGCGCGACTGGCAGATGCTGGAAGAGATGGTCGAGCGCGGGGAGATGCCGTGGGTCCGCCAGACGGCCAGCGCCCGGGTCTCCAGCCTGATGAGGGCGGGCCGTTCATGAAAGCGCTGTCGATGGCTTCCGCCGGGCACCCGTTGCGCATCCTCTGCCTCGGCGCGCATGCCGACGATATCGAGATCGGCGCGGGCGGAACCATCCTCGGCCTGATCGCGGAAGGCGTGGAGCTCGACGTGCACTGGTGCGTGATGAGCGGGACCCCGGAGCGGGCGGCGGAAACCCGCCGGTCCGCCGCCGCTTTCCTGAAAGGAGCGGCAGGCGCGACGGTGGAGGTCCGCGACTTCGAGGACAGCTATTTTCCAAGCCAGAGCAGGGACATAAAGCAATTCATGCTGTCCTTGCGCGAACGGGTGGAGCCGGATGTCATCTTCACCCATAGCCGTTTCGATGCGCACCAGGATCACAGAGAGCTAAACAAGCTTACCACTAATATATTTCGGGACCATCTCGTGCTAGAATACGAGATCCCGAAATGGGACGGGGACCTCATGGAACGCAATACCTATGTGCCGCTGCTGCCGGGCGTGATCGACCGCAAGATCGATCTGCTCATGGAGCACTTTGCGACGCAACGGTCGAAAGACTGGTTTCACGAGGATGTTTTTCGGGGGTTGGCCCGGATGCGCGGAATGGAGTGCCGTTCGCCATCGCTCTTCGCGGAGGCGTTCACAGTGCGCAAAATGGCCCTCGGATAGGAGGCGCGGGACCCGTACAGCCGGCAAAATGGATACGGAAGAAGACTAAAAATCGTATTTCGGACCAGGATTTAGCGAGGGTGTTATGGCGAGAGACCAAGAAACGAGTCTGGACAGGGAATCCATCGATATCTTTCTGACGAAGAATCCACCGGGAAGCGAGAGGCGGGATGCAGCAACAGAACGCCTCGACGAGCCGCCCCCCCGATATGCGGCAAACGACTATCTGGCAATCTTCGACAAGCGCAATCTCGACCGGGAATGTCTTGCCAACAGCCTCACCTCGCACAGCATCGGGATCAGCATCTTCACGTTCTCGGGACTTGCGAGCTGGCAGCAATGCAAGGCGACGCTCGGCACGCTTCGCGCCGCCCTCGTCAATATCGGCAGCGCCGACGTCACGGATATGGCGATCCGGCAGGAGATCACCCAGCTCGTGACCACGCTCGAACCGGTACCGGTGGTGGTGCTTTCCAACAGCCAGACGCTCGATCACGTGCTCCAGGCCATCGATCTCGGCGTGCACGGCTTCATTCCGAGTTCCGTCGATGTGGACGTCTGCATCGAGGCGATCGGTCTTGCCATCGCCGGCGGCCAGTTCGTGCCGGCAAGCAGCGTCCTTGCTATGCGCGGGCTTCTCGGCGGGTTCGTCACGCACAAGGCATGCCGCTCCGCCTTCACCGTACGCCAGACGGCTGTGGCCGAGGCGCTGCGGCGGGGCAAGGCGAACAAGATGATCGCGCGCGAGCTCAACCTCTGCGAAAGCACCGTGAAGGTTCACATTCGAAACATCATGAAGAAGCTCGGTGCGACGAACCGGACCGAGGTTGCCTGCAAGGTCGGCGAATTGTTGTCGGACGCCGGTTCTCAGCAGCTCGGCCGGGTCTAGGGCAATTCCCTTGGCAGACGCGCTCAGCGCGTCTGCCAAGGGAATTGTAGAAACAGAAGGCGAGGGCGTTTGCGCTCTGAAGAGCGGAACACCCGGCCACTCCTTAACAGGAATCGTGCCATGATCGTGTCGGGGAACACGCCCCTCCCCGGGGAACTCGTCGTTCCTCGGGTGATTGCTGTTGTTTACGAACGCAAATGGGTCATCCTCGGCTTCGTCGCCGCTGGCCTGGCCGGAGCGGCGGTCGGCTACCGGGACCAGCCGCCGCGCTATGTCGCGGAAGCGGTGCTGGCGCTCGACGTGCGCAAGTTCCAGGCGCTGCCCACCGAATCCGTCGTCTCGCCCCTGCCGCAGGAAAGCCCGGCACTGCGCACGGAAATCGACATCATCAATTCCCGCTCCATGGGGGAAAGGGTTCTTGCCCAGCTGGAGGATGCTGACGTCGATGTCGCCAGGGGCCTCGGGCTGAGAGGCGATCCGTCCTCCGGCGCGATGGCCGCCACGGCGAGCGGACATGCCTCCAACTCCGATATCAGCCCGCGGGTGAAGCTCGACCAGCTTCTATCCGGCATCCGCGTGTCCAACGACGGCCGATCCTACACGATCTACATCTCATTCACCGGCGCCAATCCGGACTTCACCGCCGTCGTCGCCAATGCCTATGCGGAAGCCTATATCAACTATCAGATCGACGTGCAGACGACCGCGACCAAGCATGTCAGCGACTGGCTCGGCACCCGGCTCGTCAGCCTGCGCAGCGAACTGGAGCGGTCCGAGCACGCGGCGACCGCCTTCCGTGAGAAGTCAGGCATCGTGAAATCGGACGGCACGACCTTGCTGTCGCAACAGATCGCCGGCCTCAATGCCGAACTGGCGAAACTGAGGGCACAGGTGGCCGGGGAGAACGCACGCCTGGAGACCGCCCTCGACGCCTCGAAGGGCGAGAGCGGTCTTGCCTTGCCGGAGGTGCTCAATTCCACGGCGATCCAGCAATTGCGAACCGAAGAAGCGCGCCTGAAACGGTCGCTCGCCACGATCAGCGAGAGCGGCGCCCTCAAGAATCCGCAGATCCCCGAACTGAAATCGCAGCTGGAGACGATCCAGACACAGATCGGGCTGGAGGTGGACCAGGTCGTCGAGAGCCTGCGCAACGAGATCGAGATATCCAAGCGGCAGCAGGCCGGCCTGGAGGCCAGCCTGAAGCAGTTGCAGACCGAGATGTCGGCGGCGAACGAGGCGATCGTACAGGCCGACCAGCTGGACCGCGAGGCGGGCGCCAACCGCGCAATCTATGAAAGCTACCTGACCCGCTACAAGCAGACCATCGAGCAGGACGGCATCGCCATGGCGGAGGCGCGGATCATCTCCCGCGCCGTGCCGTCCTCTTCCCGGTCCAGCCCGAACGCCTCGGCCTGGTTTCTCGGCGGCTCCATGCTCGGCCTTGCCGGCGGCGTGGCGGCGACGGCTCTTCTGGAGCTGCGCGCGCTCTTCAGACGCAGGACGGTTCCGCGCGAACATGGCCATTGGCCTGAACGGGAGGCTTGAGGCAGATGAAGAAGACGAAAGAGGCGGATCGGGCCATCGCGCGGCCGGGACGGGCAGTTCTGCGTGCCGTCATGGTATGCGGCACGATTCTTCTTGCTCTGCCGGCGGTCGCCCTTGGCGACGACTATCCGGTGGCAAACGGCGATGTGCTGCGCATCACCGTCTATGGCGATACGGGGCTCAGCGGTTCCTTCCCGGTCAGCCCGGACGGCATGATCGGCTATCCCCTGCTCGGCAACATGGCTGTGTCGGGCAAGAGCGTCGAGGCCATTCGCGAGGCCATCGACGACGGGTTGAAGGAACACATCGCCAATCTCTCCGTCGCGGTCGCGGTGGAGAACTATGCGCCCGTCTATATTGTCGGCGAGGTGCAGCGGCCCGGCAAATTCGAATACCATCCCGGCATGATCGCGCTGGAACTGTTCGCCCTTGGCGGCGGCCAGAAGGAAGTGCTGCCGCAAAACGACAGCGGCGCGGCCCGGCTCGCCGGCCTGCGCCAGGAATATGGCGACCTCGGCATGCAACTTCTCGCACAGGACGTCAAACGGGTGCGCCTGGAGGCGGAACTCAACGACGCGCCGTTCAGCTATGTGGCAAGTGACGAAATCGGCACGCCCGATCCGCGCGTGGTCCAGAAGGTCGTGGATGCCGAGCGCATCCTGTTCGATTTGCGTCGCAACACGTTGGATGCGGACACGAAGAGTCTGGAATCCCAGAGGGTCGGCTATGTCGAGGAGATCGACACGCTCGAAAAGAGCGGCAAGCTGCGTGACGGCGAACTGGCCCTGCTGAATGAAGACGTCAAGGTGGCGAGCGCCATGGCGGAACGTGGCCTGACCTCGAAAGCCCAGCTTCGCGAGAAGCAGCGGGAAATATCCTCGACCAACCGCGACGTCCTCGAATTCGGTTCGTATCTCGCACGCGCAAGGCAGAACCTGACGGCGATCGACGGTCGCCTGGTTTCGCTGCGCGGACAGCGCAAGGGCGAGATCGCCTCCGAACTGCGTGAGGTCAGCCTCGATGTCATGCGCCTGCGCCGCAGGATGAGCTACACCCTCCAGGCCATGGCCGAGGCCGGTATCGCCCTTGAGAAGAGGGACGGGAGCCAGCGCACCGCCTACCGTTTCTCCGCGGTCAGGATGAAGGACGGAAAGTACCAAAGCGTCGAGATCGGCCAGACGGATCCTATTCTGGCGGGCGACATCCTGAAGGTCAGCATCGTGCTGGACCAGGACATGACGGCGCAGCGCTGAACCCTCGCCGAACGGCTCTATCGCATCGCCCTGGCAAGGAGCGAGCGCACGCGCGGCATCGCATCGCCCCGCCGCCAAAGATAACCGACCGGCGGCACGAATGCGGTGACCGGCGAGAGACGGAAGGCGAGCATCAACAATCTCAGCGCTTCACCCTTGCCGCGCAGGGCATGGGAAACGGCAGACCAGTAAGCCCGCTGGGCGATGCCGCGCCGCGCACGCCGCCGCAGGGCTTCCGCGTCCTCCAGCCAGCGGCCCTCGTGGTGGAAGAAGCTTTCGGCCGCCGCCGCCGTGTGGAGGATATGCAGGCTCTGATGCGCCCACAAATCCGCCGACCGGTTCGCGCTGTGGACACGGATGCCCGCCTGCACGCAATCCAGCGCAGCGACCGGGCCATGCATGGCAAGCCGCAGCCACAGTTCATAATCGTCGCTATGGGGAAGCGACGGCCGGTAATGGCCGGTGCGCTGCTGGATATCCGTGCGCACGAGGATGGACGGACCCGGTATCTGGAAGACACCGAGATCGCAGAACCGCTCGATGAAGGCGCGGCCGGAGATCATCTCCACCGACGGCACGGCAGGTTGCGCTGCGACGACCGGAAAGGGCTCGTCGTCGCGGACCGGCACGTCCCGGCCGTAGCAGAAGGCGATCGCGCGGTCCCGCTCCATCACCGCGGCCGCGCGCCGGAGGGCACCGGGCACCAGGAAATCGTCGGCGAAGAGGAGAAGGAAATACTCCGCCCTTGCCCAGTCGATCCCGGCATTGAAAGAGGCATGCGGACCAAGGTTTTCCGGGCGCAGGAGAAGCTCCACCCGGCTGTCCGTCGCCGCCAGACGGCGGGCCACCGCCACGCTGTCGTCCGTCGAGGCATTGTCGACAATGAGCACGCGCACCGCGACGCCCTCCTGCGAAAGCGCGCTCGTCACGCAGGCTTCGAGATAGCGACCGTAATTGTAGTTGGGTACGACGACATCCACGCTCGCCATGACCTATGCTCCCGCGCTCGGCGACCGCCGCAATTGGCCGAACCGGCTGCGGCCGGCTCGAAACGCGATGTGCAGTTCGGCCAGGAACGGATGGCGGGTGATCTGCAACCCGGCGAGCCAGCCGCCACCGCCAAGAAGCATCGACGCGGCGAAGGAAAGGATATCCGATGCCGGTTGCTCGTTCAGCACGAGAAGCAGGACGGGCCCGGCAAGCGAGCAAACGGTGACGATCGCGCTCGGCACCAGCGCCGCGATCAGGGAGCGCAGCGGGAAGGGCACATGGCGATGCACGAAGAACAGCGCCACCGCCGCCTGCAGCGGCAGCGCGACGAACTGGCTGAGCGCCATGCCGATCGCCCCGTAGATGCTGGCCGCACAGAGAATGCCGGCGGCCAGCGTCCGGGATACCAGGCTGGACAGGAAAGCGTCGCGGTTCTGACCGAGCGCGAGGAGGAGCGGCCCCGTGACGATGGCGGGCAGCCAGAACACGGCCGAAAGACCGAGGATCCGCAGAACCGGCACGGCGTCTCCCCATTGGGGACCGAGCACGATCTCGACGACCTGCCGTGCCAGAAGCGCCATCAGCAGGGCGGCGGGCCAATAGAGCACGGAAAGATAGGCGAGCACGCCGAGATAGGTCTTTTCTATGTCATGTCCCTCGCGCACACGGCTGGCCAGGGCCGGAAAGGCCGTGCTGTAGAAGGCGGACATGATGATGCGGTCCGGCACGCCGCACAGCGCGTTCGCCCGGTTGTAGAGCGCGACCGACGTCATGGAGGTGAGCCGGCCGAGAATGAGCTGGGGGATCGTTTCCTGAATGCGCTCCACCACCAGCGCCGCGCCTTTGAAGGCGCCGAAGGACAAAACCTCCCGCCAGCATGCAAGGCTCGGGTAAAACAGCGCGCGCGCCGGCACGGGCGTGAGCGCGAGCGCGAGGGTGGCGAGCGTCACCGCTCCGGTCAGCATGCCCCAGGCGAAGCTGATCGGACCGAAACCGAGGGCGGCAAGGCTGATGGTCGTCATCCCGTTGACCAGGGAGACGCCGGTGCGGATGCCGGCCAGCGCACCGAAGGACATGTCGCGGCGCATCATCGCGACGACGGGCTGGGCTATCGCCTCGGTAAATCCCGCGATCGCTGCGAGCAACAGGAAGAAGGAGAGGCCGGGCGTCGTGTAGAACCGGGCGATGACCCCGGAGGCAAACACGAGGACAAGGGCGACCGCCGTATTGCAGACGACCTGCAGCGTCGCCGACGTGCTCACCGCTTCCCGATCGATGGTACGGCGCTGGATGAGGAAATCCGACGTGACGAATTCACGCGCGGAAAAGGCGACGACGCCGACGGCAAGGCCGGTCACCGCCTCGCCGATCTCTCCGGGCGTCAGGATCCGGGCGACGGTCGCCAGGACCGTGAAATTGATGAGCAGGGCGAGATACTGCTCCAGTGAGGCCATGACATATGCGCGGCGAACCATGATTCATGCCTTTCGAAGCCTGCGACGCGGACTTCCGGTTGCTGCCTGCGGAAAGTCGCGACTCTTCGAACCGCGATTTCCGGTCATCCATGACATGTCGCCTTGCTCCACCATCCTGGGGAGAGTAAGCGTGCCGCCTGCGCGTGCCACATGCCCGATAAGCATTGGGCATCATATTCAAGTGGTAGGACGCCGCCGCCGTCGCTCTCCCAACACGCCCGACAGGAGAAGATCCTCCTGCCAGGCAAGCTCCTGCCGGATCGACGCATTGCGCCGCTCGATCTCGATGCGGGCGGGTTCAAGATCGGCGAGCACGTCGCGCACCTGATCGAGCACCGTCTCCACCTCGAAATCCTCGATGTGTTGGCAGAAAGCGCTACGGCCGAATTCGGCCATCATCTCGTCGTTCTTCTCGGAATAGCCGAGCGAAAGGGTCGGCCGGCCTGTCTTCAGCGCGCAGAGCAGGTTGTGGTAACGCGAGACGATCGCGAGATCGACCTTTGCCGTCTCCTCCATCACCTGCCGCAGCGAAACCGTGCGCGCTACGGAAATCCGGGCCTGGTCGCAATCCGCCAGCCGGGCGCAGAGATCGTCGAGGGCCGTCTCGTCGGCCTTGTCCCCCATGAAAAGACGCAGGCTGTGGCCGCTCGCCAGGAGATGGCTGGCAATGGCCGCAAGCTTGCCGATATAGCCGTGGTAGATGGCATCTCCATCCGCCTGGTCTCGCTTCCACCCGCGATAGGTCATCACCCCGAGGCCGATGGCCGCATGGGCTGGGGCCTGCGAAGAAATGGAGGGCGCGAGAGGGTCGGGCAATCCGAAGGCAAGATCGGGAAAGCAGCGATCGCCGGAGACATCCACGCCCATGTCCCGCACATAAAGCAGCGAGAAGTCGTCACGATAGGAGCGGTACTGCGCCATTGCGACGGCCGCCTTCAGGAACCGGCGGCTGAGGTCGTTGCGGATGGGACCGGCGCCGATGCTGACGAAGGCGACGGCGGCGCCGCGCATTCGCGCGGCAAGGCACCACCAGAAGAGGATGAACGGCCAGCCGAAGGGCGTTTCCTGAAAATCATCGAGAATACCGGTTCCCGGAATGATCATGAGATCGATGCCCGCCAGCTTGCGGAAGATCGCGATCATCCCGGCGATCCGCGCGGGAAAGCGCAACAGGCCGGCAGCGGACGGTGTCGCGGCACCGTCGGCCAGCGATCTTCCGCGCAGGCTCACGACGTCGAGCCCGAAACCCTCGCGAACCTTGGCAGGGTTGGAGCAGATGCACATCAATTCGGCCCGGGGACGCGCCCGGCGCAGGAAACCCAGCATGGCCTCAAGCGATCCGTCATTGCCGGAATTTCCGGATCCGAACTGTCCCAGCAGGCCGATCTTCATCCGTATGTCCCGTCCGAAGCGCGATGGCGGGCGGATTATCGCGCCGACGAACGACATGGAAAATGCACCCCTTCGTCCCGTCCGCTCCTCCGGAAGGGGTAGATGGAGCATCGTCCCTTGCAAAGGAAGGTCGCGGCAGCACGAACATGCGGATGGCGGACCCCGCCCAGTTTGTGGAAACGTGAAGGGACAGGGCACATCGGAGGCCAGCCATGAAGCTTGCCTATTTCGTCCTTCCGCATCTCGGCGGGACCTATACCGTCTTCAGGCAGTTGCGCCGGGGACTTGCGCCCTACGGCATAGACCTGTGCTGGCTGGGGCTCCGCCATGCCGGAGATCGGCTCGATCCCGCCCTCGTGGAGGAGGAGACAGCCGGGACATTGATCGACGCCACCGCTTTTCCGAACGGAAAGGCACTGGCCGGCCGTCTTGCCCGAACCATAGGGGCAATGCAGGTCGACGGCGTCATCGTCAATGTACTGAGCGATCAGGTGCAGACGAATATCGTGCGCTACCTTCCGCCCGGGATCCTGCGGCTCATGGTCGTGCACAATATCACACCCGGCACCTATGCGGCCGCCTCGGCCATCGAGCCGCATGTGCATACCACCATCTGCGTCTGCCGGCGTGCGCGCGACGATCTCATCGAACGGCACGGCTTTTGTCCCGAACGCATATTCGTCATTCCGAACGCAATCTCGATGGACGATTTTTCCGCTCAGGACCGCGCGCCCCCGCCGGCGAGCGACGGGCTCCGCCTCCTGTTCCTCGGCCGGATCGAAGATGCGTCCAAAGGGGTGCTGTGGCTGCCGGAGATCCTCGCCCGGTCGCCCGCCTCGGCCAGCCTGACCGTTGCCGGCGACGGTCCGGATCTTTCCCGCCTTCGCGCGGCTTTCCCGAGCCGCTCGTCGCGGGTCACCTTTCTCGGGTCCGTTCCGGCCCCCGCCGTTGCGGGTCTCATGGCGCGCCACGACGTCTTCCTCATGCCGTCCCGTTACGAAGGCCTGCCGATGGCGCTGGTGGAGGCGATGGCTGCGGGATGCGTACCGATCGCCACGGCGCTACGCGGCGTCACGGATATGGTCGTCGACAACGGCCTTGACGGGCTCCTGTTTCCGCCCGGAGACCGGAAGGCGGCCGCGGATTTTGTCCAGCTGCTCGACGGCGACCGATTGCGCCTGCGGCGTCTTTCCGCCGCCGCGCGCTGGAAGATCGCGCGGAACTTCACCGCCGACCGGATGGCGATGCGTTATGCGCAAGTGATCGGCCGCACCGAGGCGAACCCGCCGCCGCTCGCCCCCTGCCTGTCGATCGACGACTGGTCGCTGCCGAAGGGCCTGCGCCCCGGCCTCCGCACCTATCTTCCCGGCCCGGTCAAGAACTGGCTCCGCCTCGTCCGCGAACGGCTATGAACCATGGACCGTCCTTTGAAAGCTGATGGGATGAGGATCCTCCGTAGTGCCTGGTGTTTCGGCATGCTTGTCTGTCTCTGCCTGCTTTCCGGCACCGCGCTGGGGAAGGATGTGCGGTTTCCGCTGCGCATCGCCCCGGGCGGGACCTATCTCGAAGACGCCGCCGGCACGCCGTTTCTCGTGACAGGAGACGCCGCATGGTCGATGATCGCCGACCTTTCTGCCGGAGAAGCGGAATTCTACATCGCCGATCGCAAGGCGCGGGGCTTCAACACCCTCCTCGTCTCGCTGATCGAGCACCAGTTCGCACGAAACGCACCGAACAATGCCGAGGGCACCGCGCCCTTTCTGGAGCCGGGCAACTTCGCAAAGCCGAACGACCGCTATTTCGCCGCGGCCGAGCGGATCCTCGATGCGGCGCAGAAGGCGGACATGCTGGTGCTGCTCGCTCCCGCCTATCTCGGCGCCAATGGCGGCCCGCAGGGATGGTATGGGGAAATGGCGGCGGCGGGCCCTGCCGCCCTGCGAGCCTATGGCCGATATGTCGGGCGGCGCTTTGCCCGCTATTCCAACATCATCTGGGTCGAGGGCGGTGACTACGACCCCGCGGACAAAGACCTCGTGCAAGCGCTGGCGGAGGGGCTCGAGGAGGGCGACCCCGGCGCGCTCCAGACGGTGCACGGCAACCGCGACACGGTAACGAGCGCCTATTGGCCGGACGCGGCATGGCTGAAGCTCGACACGGTCTACACCTACGAGGATACGGCCGCCGCCGCCCTTGCGCGCTACCGTTCCGGGCCGCACCGTCCCTTCCTCCTGATCGAATCGCGCTACGAGGGCGAACACGGCGTCGAAGCTTCGGAGGTCCGCAAGATGGCCTATGGCGCGCTGCTTTCGGGCGCGAGCGGCCAGGTCTTCGGCAACAATCCCGTCTGGCATTTCGGCGGTCCGAGCCTTTATCCGACATCCATCGGCTGGAAGGAAGCGCTCGGCAGCGACGGCGCACAGAGCATCGGGCATCTTGCGCGGATTTTCGGCACCCTCGAATGGTGGAAGCTGCGGCCCGCGGGCGAGAGCTTTACTGCGATAGCAAGGGGGTTACCCTCCGCAACGGCACTTTGCGCGCTCGCCGACGACGGCTCTTTCGCGATGATCTATCTCTACGATGCGACCGCTCTGGACATCCGGCCGGAAGGTCTCGCGGCATCAGATCTGGTCGTGCAATGGTACGATCCTTCGACGGGAGCGCTGCGCGCATCGCAGGCGCTGGATGAGACTGGTGGTTCCCTGGCGCTTCAGCCGCCGACACCAGGGAACGCTTCGGGCGCCACGGACTGGCTTTTGCTGCTGAAAGCACGTGCGCCATAGCCCTTGGCAGATCACTGACCACCGATCCCCATTTCTATCTCGCTGTCGCTCCAGCCCTCGCGGCGATACTGGACGAACAGGTCGGCGAGCGTCATGGCGCCCTGCTCCTTCTTCTCGGGATCGGCATCCGGCGCGTGATGGTCGTGCGCGCAGGCCAATCTCCTTTCCTTTCCCTTCTTCATGGCGAACACCTCCACGGCGTCATGGTGAACCTTCCCGTCGGAAGAGGAAGCTGGACAAGAGGGTTATGGTCGCCGGTCGTCTACCCCGTCGGGGTATTCCCGGTTCATGCCTGTGGTGAGGGTGAAAGCGGTGCAAAAAAGAAGCCCCGCACGAAGCGGGGCAGCGAGCGCCACGGTTTGGCTCCCAATGACGCGGGGAAGCTCGCGGGGTGCGCGAGTGCTCCCCAACTAAGGTTTCGGCCGGTTGGATGGAAGGTCTGATTCGGCGAATCCGGTACGCTTTTGCAAATAAACCGCCGCACGAGGCGCCCCCGTCAGGACGCCTCCTTCAGGATGGCGGTGAAGAGCGGATCGAAGGCGCGGCGGATCGGCTCGGCCGCGGCCCCCAGCGCGACGGCCCAGGGGCCGATCATGCCGAGTTGCAGGCGCGGCAAGATCCGGCCCGGCCTGTCTGCATTGGAGGGGATGAGCGGGAACATCGCCGAAAACAGGCGCTTTGCCAGCGGTTCGGGAGCGCTCCCGGAAAGGATGACGGTCTGCGGATCGAAGATCGTCTCCACCATGTGAACCGCCTGCCGCATGTCCGCCGCCGCGCCCGCCAGCCAGTCCAGAATACGCGGATCGTCGGCAAGCGTCAGCCGCTCCACCTCCGCATAGGCTTCCGTGGTGGCCGAATCGAGGCCGAGATGCTGGAACAGCGAGGCGAGGGAGGCCCGGTGCTCCAGCGGCGAGGCAACACCACCGCGGGAAAACAGCACCATGCCGATTTCGCCGGCATTGCGGTTGCTGCCGGTATAGAGCTCGCCGCCGAGAATGAGGCCGGCGCCGATGCCGTAGCCGAAATAGATGCAGACCGCATGATCGAGGCCATCGGCCGAGCCGTTCATGCGCTCCGCCGTCGCGCAGGCCGTGGCATCGTTCTGGAGGCTCGTGGCAAGTCCGGTGCCTGCCGCCAGCGTTTCCACGAGCGGATAGGCCTGCCAGCGCGCCATCGCCCATGTATCGTCATCGGAAGGGGCAAGGCCGAAGGGGCCCGGCATCGCGACACCGAGGCCCGCAAGCCGATGCACGGAGCCGGGAACGCGGTCGGCGAGGTCGCGGCGCACCGTCTCGATCAGCGTCAAGATCAGCTCGCTGCCTTCCGCCGGGCCGCCGGGCGGCAGGTTCGCGACCATGCGCGCCACCTCCCGCCCCAGAAGGTCGACGGCGACGACACGGGTCAGGTGCCTGTCGATCTGGACGCCGAGCGCGAAGGCACCCTCGGGCACGAGCCGGTAAGGGGTGGAAGGCTGGCCGCGCGCGCCGCGCACCACCTCTTCCGAGGCGACCAGACCATCCGCCTCCAGCCCTTCGATGAGATTCGACACCGTCTGCTTCGTCAGCCGGGTGGCGCGGGCAAGGTCGGCGCGGGAGAGGGGACCGTTCAGGCGGATGGCCTCGATGAGGACGCGCCGGTTATGGGCGCTGGTGCCTTCCTGATTGGTTCCGCTCTTGGCGCGGATGGTCCGCAACGTGCTCATCGGCAATCCCCTCTTGACACCATTTGATTAATACAGAACACTTAAGTCAAGAGATTTGACTTAATAAGGGGCCGGAGAGCTCCGGGGAAGTAAGACGCGGGTAAACCGCGCCCAGATCGATCCAGCGGGGCCGAAGACGGCTCCAGCGAGAAGGGCGCCGGCAGGGCGCCCGGGTTCACAGGCAAAACAGGAGGACACAATGCTGAAATCGATGAGGAAAACCTTGCTCGGCGCCGCGCTCATCGCGGCCGTCTCCGCGCCGCATGCCTTCGCGGAGACCACGCTCAACGCACTTTTCATGGCGCAGGCCGCCTATAGCGAAGACGACGTGCGCGCCATGACGGACGCCTTCACCAAGGCCAATCCAGACATCAAGGTCAATCTGGAATTCGTGCCCTATGAAGGCCTGCACGACAAGACGGTGCTCGCCCAGGGTTCCGGCGGCGGCTACGATGTCGTGCTTTTCGACGTGATCTGGCCGGCGGAATACGCGACCAACAACGTGCTGGTGGATATCACCCCGCGCATCACCGAAGACATGAAGAAGGGCGTGCTTCCCGGCGCCTGGACGACGGTCAACTATGACGGCAAGTCCTACGGCATGCCGTGGATCCTCGATACCAAATACCTGTTCTACAACAAGGAAATCCTTGAAAAGGCCGGCATCACGGCGCCGCCGAAGACCTGGGCCGAACTGAGCGAACAGGCCAAGATCATCAAGGACAAGGGCCTGCTCGCAAGCCCGATCGCCTGGAGCTGGGCGCAGGCGGAAGCCGCGATCTGCGACTACACCACGCTCGTCAGCGCCTATGGCGGTGAATTCCTGAAGGACGGCAAACCCGCCTTCATGGAAGGCGGCGGCCTCGAAGCGCTGCAATACATGGTCGAGAGCTACAAGTCGGGCCTCACCAACCCGAACTCCAAGGAATTCCTGGAAGAGGACGTCCGCAACGTCTTCCAGAACGGCGAGGCCGCCTTCGCGCTCAACTGGACCTACATGTACAACATGGCCAATGGCGGCGAGGACAGCAAGGTCGCCGGCAAGGTGGGCGTCGTGCCGGCGCCGGGCGTGGAAGGCAAGAGCGAGGTTTCCGCCGTCAACGGCTCGATGGGCCTCGGCATTACCAGCACCAGCAAGAATCCTGAAGAGGCGTGGAAGTACATCGTCCACATGACCTCGCAGGAAACGCAGAACGCCTATGCCAAGCTCAGCCTGCCGATCTGGGCTTCGTCCTATGACGATCCGGCCGTCACGGCGGGCCAGGAGGAGATGATCGCCGCCGCCAAGCTCGGGCTTGCCGCGATGTATCCGCGCCCGACGACGCCGAAATATCAGGAACTGTCCACGGCGTTGCAGCAGGCCATCCAGGAGGCCCTGCTCGATCAGGCCTCGCCCGAAGACGCGCTGAAGGCGGCCGCGGAGAACAGCGGCCTCTGAGACGGGCCTTGCGGGCGGCTCCGGCCGCCCGCACACTCACCTTCCGACGATCGATGAAGAGGGCGCTATGTCCAGCACCTGGATGACGACCCGGGCATGGCTTCTCATGCTGCCGCTGCTGGTGATCATGATCGCCGTCATCGGCTGGCCGATGGCCGATACGGTGCGGCTTTCCTTCACCGATGCCAAGCTTGTCGGCCTTGGCGGCAATTTCGTCGGCTTCGACAATTACACGAAGATGCTGACGAGCAGCAATTTCCTGCGCGCGCTCTACGCCACCACCTGGTTCGCCGTGATCTCGGTGACGGCGGAAATGGTGATCGGCGTTCTTGCCGCGCTGCTTCTCAATCAGCAATTCTACGGCCGCACCCTGCTGCGCGCCCTCCTGATTCTGCCCTGGGCGCTGCCGACGGTCGTCAACGCCACCCTGTGGCGGCTGATCTACAATCCCGAATACGGCGCTCTCAACTCGGCGCTGACGCAGATCGGCGTTCTCGACAGCTATCGCTCCTGGCTCGGCGAGCCGGGGACGGCGATGACAGCGCTGATCGTCGCCGACTGCTGGAAGAATTTTCCGCTCGTCGCGCTGATCGCCCTTGCGGCGCTCCAGGCGGTCCCGCGCGACATCACCTCGGCATCGCTCGTCGACGGCGCCGGCCCCTTCGCCCGCTTCCGCTTCGTCATCCTGCCCTATCTTGCCGGGCCTCTCATGGTGGCTCTGGTGCTGCGCACGATCGAGGCCTTCAAGGTCTTCGACATCGTCTGGGTCATGACGCGCGGCGGGCCGGCCAATTCCACGCGCACGCTGTCGATCCTCGTCTATCAGGAAGCCTTTTCCTTCCAGCGCGCCGGCTCCGGGGCCTCGCTCGCACTCGTCGTCACGCTCATCGTGACCGTGCTGGCGATCGGCTACGGCATGCTGGTGCGGCGCACGGCGGGGAGCGCTGCCTGATGGAACGCCGCAGCCTTCTCGCCTCGATCCTCATCCATGCCGCCGCGCTACTGCTTGCCGCCGTCATCCTGGCACCGATCTTCTGGCTCTTCGTGATGAGCATCTCGCCCGCTGCCGACCTCGTGGCCCGTCCGCTCCACTGGTGGCCGAGCACGGTGGATTTCTCCCGCTACGCCATGCTGCTTTCGACCGTTCCGAACAGCGCCGGCGCAACCTTCGTCGCTTCGCTGGTCAACAGCATCCTCGTCGCGGGCATGGCGACCATCGCCGCGGTCGCCCTTGCCGTTCCGGCCGGCTGGGCCGTCTCGCGCACGCCCGCGATCGGCTGGTCGCTGTCCCTGGTGATCGCCACCTACATGCTGCCACCGGTCGCCCTTGCCGTGCCGCTTTACATGGCACTGGCGGCGCTCGGGCTGCTCAACACCGTCTACGGCCTTGCCCTCGTCTATCTCACCATCCTCGCGCCCTTCACCACCTGGCTGATGAAATCCGGCTTCGACGGCATTCCGCGCGAGATCGAGCAGGCCGCGATGATGGACGGCGCAAGCCTTTTCGCCACGCTGCGCATCATCACCCTGCCGCTTGCCATGCCCATTGTCGCGACGTCGGCACTCTTCGCCTTCCTGCTCGGCTGGGACGAATTCTTCTATGCGCTGCTCTTCACCTCGGACCAGCGCGCCCGCACCTTGACGGTCGCCATCGCCGATCTGGCGGGGGGCCGGGTTACCGATTACGGGCTGATCGCCACGGCCGGTGTGCTTGCCGCGCTGCCGCCGGTGCTGGTCGGCCTTCTCATGCAACGAGCCCTCATTTCCGGCCTCACCAGCGGCGGCGTGAAAGGATGACGATGACCACGACTGCAACCCGGCCGGAAGGCCTTCTCGCGATCGACCGGGAAATGGCGCGCCAGCACGGCGATGCGCTCGCCTCGTTCCGCAACAACCGCGAGATCGCGGCAAAGGTCGCCGAAAGCCTGAAGCGCACCGGCAAGCTGCTCCTGCTCGGCATGGGCGGCTCCCATGCGGTGGGCCGCGCCGTCGAGCCGCTCTATCGCCGCCTCGGCATCGATGCCATCGCCCTGCCGCTTTCCGAGCAGCTCGGCGCGCCGCTGTCGCTCGACGGCCGAACCGTCTTCGTCACCTCGCAATCGGGCGAAAGCGCGGAAGTGCTGCGCTGGTTCGAGGAGACCGGCGGCAATGCCGAAACCTTCGGCTTCACGCTCGAGGGCGGCTCGTTCCTTGCCCGCAAGGCGCTCTGCCTCGTCGGCCATGGCGGCACGGAGCGTGCCTTTGCCGCTACCCGCAGCCTGACCGTCAGCTTCGCCCTGCACCTTGCGATCCTCGCCGCGCTCGGCGAGGATGCCGGAAAGGCCATCGATGCGCTGGAAAATCCGCAGGCGCCCGCGATAGGCGAGGCGCTTGCCGCCCTCTCCGGCGTGCGCTCGGTGGTCACGTCGGGCCGCCGCCTGCAGGGCCTTGCCGAAGCCATTGCCCTCGGCTTCACGGAGCTGTCGCGTGCGCCGTGCTTCTCGCTGGAAGGCGGCCAGTTGCGGCATGGGCCGATGGAGATGCTGTCGCCCGAGGTCGGCGTCGTCCTCTTCCGCGGCGACGACGAAACCACCGACCTCGTGACGGCGATGGCTACATCCGTGGCGGAGGCCGGGGCGAAGCTCGTTCTCTTCGATGCCTCCGGGCGGCCGCCGGTTCCGGGCGCCGTGACGATCGCCTTTCCGCCGCTGACCGGGCTTGCCGCCGTTTTCGCCATGCTGCCGGCCGCCCAGCGGCTGATGATCGCCTTTGCCGCCGCGCGGGTTCCCAATGCCGGCACGCCGGTGCGCTCGACGAAGATCACCCGGAGTGAATGATTGAAACCGCTCGCCGTCATCGGAAACGTCAATGTCGACCTGATCATGGGGCCGGCCGCGCCCTGGCCGCAGCCGGGCACTGAGAGCATCGTGGATCACGACGAACTGCGCGTCGGAGGTTCGGCCGGCAATGCCGCACTTGCCTGGATGGCGCTCGGCACGCCTTTCGAGATCGCCGCAAGCATCGGCAGCGACCGTTTCGGTGACTGGCTTGCCGAAAGTTTCGGCGATCACGCGCGCAACTGGCCGGTGCATGGCGAAAGCACGACGCTTTCCGTCGGCATCACCCATCCCGATGGCGAACGCACGTTCTTCACGACGCGCGGGCACCTGCCGGTGTTCAGCCTTGAGGATGTGTTCGCCGTCCTCGACGGCGAGCGCCTTGAAGGCGGCATCGCGCTTCTGTGCGGCTCCTTCCTCACGCACAGGCTGGTGGAAGAATACGACCGCTTCTTCGACTGGGCGGACCGGCACGGCATCGCCGTCGCGCTCGATACCGGCTGGCCGCTCGACGGCTGGACCGAGGCCAACATGTCCGCCGCCCGGCGCTGGCTGTCGCGCTGCCGCATCGCCCTGTTCAACGAGGTGGAAACGACGAACCTTGCAGGTGTCTGCGACCCGGTGGAGGCCGGGCGACAACTGCGGCAAGGCATGCCGGAAGGCGCGATCGTCGTCGTGAAACGCGGGCCGAAAGGAGCGATCGCCATCGATACCGACGGCAAGGCTTTCCACGCCGATGCGCCCGAGGTGACGGTCGTCGATACGATCGGCGCGGGCGATGTCTTCAACGCCGCCTTTCTCGCCGCCTTCGCTGCCGGCAAGGGGCTTGCGGAAAGCCTTGCGGCGGGAACCGGCGTTGCCTCGCGCGCCATTTCCACCAATCCCCGAAGCTATGCACCGACGCCACAGGACATTCCGGCATGAGCACGCTCACCATAGACGCCATCCGCAAGAACTACGGCGCCGTCGAGACCTTGAAGGGCATCGATATCGCGCTGGAAAGCGGGGAATTCCTCGTGCTTCTCGGGGCGTCCGGCTGCGGCAAGTCCACGCTTCTCAACATCATCGCCGGCCTTGCCGAGCCGACGAGCGGCGACGTGCGCATCGACGAGCGCTCGATCATCGGCACGCATCCGAAGGACCGGGATATCGCCATGGTGTTCCAGTCCTACGCGCTCTATCCCAATCTTTCGGTCCACCGGAACATCGGCTTCGGCCTGGAGATGCGCAAGGTCGACAAGGCGGAGCGCGACCGGGCCGTCCGCGAAACGGCAAAGCTGCTGCAGATCGAAAGTCTGCTCGACCGCAAGCCGGGTCAGCTTTCCGGCGGCCAGCGCCAGCGCGTCGCCATCGGCCGCGCCCTCGTGCGCAATCCGAAGATCTTTCTCTTCGACGAACCCTTGTCCAACCTCGACGCGAAACTGCGCATGGAAATGCGCACGGAACTCAAGCGCCTCCACCAGATGACGAAGACGACCGTCGTCTATGTCACCCATGACCAGATCGAGGCGATGACGCTCGCCACCCGCATCGCCGTGATGCGGGGCGGCCGCATCGAACAGCTCGACACGCCGGAAAACATCTACAACCGCCCGGCGACGCTCTATGTCGCGACCTTCGTCGGCGCACCGCCGATGAACCTCCTGGCCGCGACGGCGGGCGAGGGCAGCGCGCGGATCGACAATACCGATATCACGCTGCCCCTGCGAGGGCTTGAAGATATCGCGCCCGGCCGCCGCCTTGTCATCGGCATCCGGCCGGAAGCGATCGGCACGGCAGGCGAGGGGATCGGCCTTGCGGCGCGCTGCGAAGTGGCGGAACTGACCGGGCCTGAGCTCGTCGTGACGGCGGCCATGGGCAACCAGCGCCTCGTTGCCGCGCTGCCGGCATCGAGCCGCATCGCACCCGGGGACGAGATCGTCCTTGGCGTCGATCCCGGCGCGTTCCACGTCTTCGATGCACAGACGGAGCAGCGTCTCAACTGATTTACCGGATCGGGTTATTGACACTCCCGCCTTGCACGCCTTCTCTTCCCGAAGCGAACCGGCGCGATAAGTCCCGGCGGCATCGTCGCCCGGGAGGCGACGATCCAATCCCATCAGGCCACCCGCCCAAGTGGCCCAAGAAGCAACGGCGCATTGCGCCCAGAATGGAAGGTTTCCCATGACGTCATCCTGGCCCGAAGCCGGCACACCGCTGGAAGAGATCCTCACCCCCATGCCGGTGATCGACGAGGATCGCCTCGCGGCCAACATCGCCCTCGCACAGGCCTATTTCGACGCGCACGGCAAGGGGTTCCGCCCGCATATCAAGACGCACAAGATCGTCGCGATCGCCGAGGCGCAGCGCGCGGCGGGCGCCATCGGCCTCAACTGCCAGAAGGTCAGCGAGGCGGAGGTCTTCGCCGATGCGGGCTTCGAGGACATCCTGATCACCTACAACATTCTCGGCGCGGCGAAGCTGAAGCGCCTGAAAGCCCTGCACGAGCGGGTGTCGCGCCTCAGCGTCGTCGCCGACAGCGCCGTGACGGTGGACGGCCTTGCCGGCGCTTTCGATGCCGCCCGGCCGCTGACCGTTCTCGTCGAATGCGATACGGGCGGACGCCGCTGCGGCGTGCAGACCCCCGAGGCGGCGGCGGAACTGGCCGCGCGCATCGCCGCGTCCCCCGCGCTGCGCTTCGGCGGCATCCTCACCTATCCGGCAGCGGGCGGCGCAAGCGCGGTGGAGGCCTTCATGGCCGGCACCATGGCGTTGCTTGCGACGCGCGGCCTCGATTGCCCAGTGCGCTCCAGCGGCGGCTCGCCGGACCTCTGGAAGGCCCATCTCGTGCCCTCCGCCACGGAGCATCGCGCCGGCACCTATGTCTATAACGATCGCAGCATGGTACGGGCCGGCGAATGCACGCAGGACGACCTTGCCATGCATATCCTCGCCACCGTCGTCTCGCGCCCGGCGGAAGATCGCGCCGTGCTCGACGCCGGCTCCAAGACGCTGACCTCCGATCTGCTAGGCTTCAGCGACTACGGCGAAATCGAGGGGTTTGCAGGCGCGCGCATCATCTCGCTGTCCGAAGAGCATGCGGTTGTGGACATCTCGGCATGCCGCGAAACCTTCCCCGCCATCGGCAGCGCTGTGCGGATCGTGCCCAACCACACCTGCGTCGTCACCAATCTCTTCGACCGCATGGTCTTCCATCGCAACGGCATCGTGACCCGCGTGGAGAATGTCGACGCGCGCGGGACGGTCTGGTGAGCGGAATTCGGTTGACGGCACGCGGCAAAGCCGCTCTTGCCGGCGGCGACAGGCACAAAGGAGAATCGGCCATGGCTGACGACGACACCCCCTTCTTCATCGAGGATACCGACGAGACGGAGATCTCCTCCGATACCGCCGGCATCGGCAACCTGCTGGTGACGACGCATATCCCGCTCAAGGCCGACGGCTCGCTGGAGACCGGCGACATACGGACCCAGAGCATCGCGACGCTGGAGAGCCTGAAAAGCTCGTTGGAAAAGGCCGGCAGCAGCCTCGCCGACGTCATCCACCTGACGATCTATCTCACCGACATCAACGAGCGGCCGGCTTTCAACGAGGTCTATTGCAGCTACTTCAAGAAGCCTTATCCGGTGCGCTGCGCCGTCGGCGTCGCGGCCCTTGCCGATCCCGGCATGCGCGTGGAGGTGACCGCGATGGCGGCTCGCCGCACGCGCGCCTGATGGTCCGCGCCGCGCCGCCAACCACGGCGGCGCAGCCGTCATGCACCTTGCGCATGATTGCCTTTGACCTCGCCTGCCTTGGCCGATAGACGAACGTCATCCGGCCGGGCAGGCGGTTTCATGCTCCGGCCAATGACGGGAGATGTCATGAGCGATCTTTTCGACGCCGCGCCGCGCGCCGGTTCCATGCCGCTCGCCGCCGAGCTGCGGCCGGCGACGCTGGACGACGTGATCGGCCAGGAGAAGGTCATCGGCAAGGGCACCATGCTGCGCCGTCGCATTGCCGCCGGACGGCTCGGCAGCATCATCCTCTACGGCCCGCCGGGCCTTGGAAAGACCTCCATCGCCCGGGCCATCGGCACCATGCTCGGCAAGAATTTCCGTCCGCTCCACGCCGCGCACAACAATGTCGCCGATATCCGGAAGATCGCCGACGAGGCGCGCATGCGCCCGACCCTGCTCTTCGCCGACGAGGTGCATCGCTTCAGCGCGACGCAGCAGGATCATCTGCTGGCGCTTTGCGAGGAGGGTGTCGCCGACTTCATCGGCGCGACGACCGGCAATCCCTATCACACGCTGACGCCCGCGCTCATCTCGCGCTCCACCATCCTCAAGCTCGAGCCGTTGACGCTGGAGGAGATGGAGGAGGTGGTCCGGCGCGGCCTTCGCCATCTCGCCGCGCAAGGCATCGAGGTTCGGCTGGATCCGGCCCAGCTACGCCGCATTGCCGGCCGTTCCGGCGGCGATGCGCGCCGGGCGCTGACCGTGCTGGAAAGCCTGGCGGTCGGCCACGAAGGGGGTACGCCCGTCCTCGTTACGGAAGCGATGGTCGATGAGGCCTATGCCGCCGCGCCCGTCAACCACGACCGCTCGGGCGACGCCCACTATGACGTCGTTTCCGCCTTCGTGAAATCGATGCGCGGCTCGGATCCCGATGCGACGCTCTACTGGCTTGCCCGGCTGATCCATGGCGGCGAGGACCCGCGTTACATCGCCCGCCGCATCATGATCCACGCCTCGGAGGATGTCGGCCTTGCCGACAACACCGCGCTCCAGACGGCCGTCGCCGCGCTGCATGCGGTGGAGAAGATCGGCTATCCCGAAGCGCAGATCATCCTTGCCCATGCCGCCCTGCACGTCGCCCGGGCGCCGAAATCGAATTCGGCCTGCCGCGGCATTTCGCTGGCGCT
>Ga0182742_1001451_pt1 | contig 30316 bp, 31 predicted proteins | sample eDN5th37CBELigMG_FD_128880 | JGI IMG/M metagenome (GOLD analysis project Ga0182742, IMG submission 128880) | Enriched Miracle-Growth compost microbial communities from Emeryville, California, USA - eDNA 5th pass 37_C BE-Lig MG (version 2)... ... | reverse complement strand
TCGTCCGTCCAACTTCTTTGAGGGGAGGTCCTCATGAGGGCGAGGAAGGGGTGGAGCGCATGACGCGTGCGCGCGGAGCGGCGGCGGTACTGCTGCTGACAGGGCTGATCGGCGCCGGGGTGACGGCGCCGGCGGGCGCGGCGCCGCGGGCGCAGCTCGACGCGCTCGCCCAGAAGGTCGACCGGGTCGAGTCGGTGCGCGAGATCAAGGACCTCGACCGGTCCTTCGCGCAGTACGCGCAGTTCGGCCAGCACAAGAAGATGGCGCAGCTGTTCGCGGCCAACGGCACCCTGCAGTGGGGCGACGAGGTCGTCACGGGGCGCAAGGCGATCGAGCGCTGGCTCGCCGAGGAGGCGGGCGCGATGAACGGCGTCGGGCCGGGGTCGCTGAACCTCACCATCGTCGACAACCCGCTGGTCAACCTGTCGGCGAGCGGCCACACCGCCGAGGGCCGCTGGAACGGCATGCGCTTCCTCGGCGACGGCCAGGGCGACACGCGCATCGACGGCGGCATCTACGAGAACGACTATGTGCTCGAGGACGGCGCCTGGAAGATCGCCAAGCTGCACTATTACCGGCAGTTCGAGGGCGACTACATCAACGGCTGGCGCAACGCGGACGGCCAGCCGCTGCCGGTCGTGCCGTACCACTTCACGCCGGACACGGCGGGGGTGCCGATCCCGGAGCCGTCCGTGCCCGCGCCGCGCACCAACCAGCGCGCGGAGGACCTGGCCGGGCGCATCCAGGCGCTCAACGACGAGGACGACGTGCGCAACCTGCAGCACAGCTTCGGCGCGTATGTCGACCGCCGCATGTGGAGCGACGTGGTCGACCTGTTCGCCCCCGACGGCTCGCTGACGCTCACCGGCGTCGGGACGTTCACCGGCGCGGACGAGATCCGCGAGGCGCTCGAGCAGACGATGGGGCCGGAGGGGCTGGCCCAGTTCATCCTCAACGAGCACGCGCTCTGGGACACGATCGTCAAGGTCCAGCCCAACGGCAAGCGGGCGATCACGCGCGGCACCGAGCTGGCGATGCTCGGCAACGCCGCCCGCGAGGCGTCCTGGGGCTTCTCGGTGTTCCGCAACACCGCGGTCAAGCACGACGGCCTGTGGAAGCTCAAGGACGTGACGATCAAGCGGCTGGTCACCGCGACGTGGGACGAGGGCTGGGGCGACGGCGGCACGGGCCCGAAGGTCAGCCACGACCCGCTGCCGTTCCTGAACACCAAGCGCGACGCCGCCCAGCCCGCCAAGGACGCGCCGGACCTGGCCACGCTGACGCGCCGCCTGGAGCGCTCGCAGGCCTATGACGGCGTCGAGAACGTCAACAACTCCTACGGCTATTTCTTCGACGACCTCGACTGCGAGCAGATGGCCGCGATCCACGCCCAGCAGGGCTTCAAGGAGTCGCCGTTCCAGGGCTTCTTCCGCACGCCCGAGCGGATCGCGGAGGCGTGCTTCGTGGCCTGGGGCCGCTCGCAGCCGGAGTTGCGCTCGAGCCTCTCCTACCACTGGCAGCCGGCACCCGTGATCCTGGTCTCGCATGACGCGCGCTCGGCGCGCACGCGCGCGCGGCTGTTCCAGCCGGGCACGGGGCTGACGCTGCGGCGAGGCATCTCGGGCGCGATCTACAACAACCAGTTCGTGCTCGAGAACGGCGTCTGGCGCACGTGGGACACGACGATCGACGAGCACTACTTCACGTCGAGCCTGGCGCGCAGCTGGTCGGCGGCCGTGCCGCGCGACCCGAGCCTGCCGCCGCCGCCTCCGAGCCCGAACATCGAGCGCTACCCGCCGGACCTGCTGCTGGCGGACATGAACGAGCGCGAGATCGGCTTCCGCGGCGGGACGTTGCCCTACATCGTGTGGCCGGACATCCTCCCGATGTGGTTCAACCACCGCAACCTGGTGAGCGGGCGGGTGCCGCAGCACTACCAGCCCGACTGCACCCCGTGCGGCGTCAAGCCGAGCTGGAGCATGCTCCACGCCGGCTATCAGCTGCCGCCGAACGGGCCGCAGGTCGACGGGGTGGAGGTCTTCCCCGGCTGACGTGGACGGGGGCGGTGGCGGGCCCGCCGCCCCCAGCTACGATGCACCGGACAGCCGAGCGACCGGCGGAGACGTGGTGACCCAACCCCGAGGACAGGAGGATCCCAACTCGCCGGAGCGGGTCCCGATCCAGTCGATCGAGCGCGCGGCCAACATCCTCGCGCTGCTCGACCAGCACACGCGGCGCCTGACGCCCACGCTGGTCGCCGAACGGCTCGGCCTGAACCGCATCACCGCCCACCGGTACCTGCAGTCGCTGCAGCGCTCCGGGCTGCTGAGCTCGTCGTTCGGCCCCGGGCCGCTCGTGGACCAGCTCTCGGCGCTCGTGTCCGTGCGCCAGCAGATCCTCAGCGTCGCCCCGCCGATCATGCGCCAGCTGTCGGACCTGACCGGCCTGACGACCGTCCTGAGCTTCCTCGGGCGCTCGGGCGCCGTGGTGACGCTCGTCGAGGAGGCCAGCCGGGGAACGATCGTACTCACGGTCCGGGTCGGGACCGCGCTCGAGCTCAAGGCCGCCCAGACCCGCGTCCTGTTCGCGTTCGAGCCGGACGCGAAAGTGCTCGCGCGCGCGTACGCGGAGATGCCCGCCGAGGAGCGCGACGCCGAGCGCGAGGTGCTCGAGACCGTCCGCCGGGAACGGATCGCCTGGGCGGACCTGCACCGCGAGGGCCTCTCGTCGGCGGCCGTGCCGGTCTTCGCCGGCTCCGACGTGGCGGCGGCGATGGCGCTGCTCGGCACGACCACGATGCTCAACCCCGACTCGAGGGACCGCATCGCCGCGCTCAAGCAGGCCGCGGACAGCCTCAGCGCGGTGATCTCCAGCGACGAGCCGGAGCGCCTCGCCGGCTAGCGGCGAGGCGCACGCGCACTCAGGGGTAGACGCCGATCCCGTCGATGTTCGGCCCGTTCGGCGGCGCCTGGTAGCCGTAATGGACCATGCTCCAGCTCGGCTTCACACCGCAAGGCGTGCAGTCGGGCTGGTAGTACTGCGGCACCCGCCCGCTGACCAGGTTCCGGTAGTTGAACCAGTACGGGACGATGTCCGGCCAGGCGATGTAGGGCAGCACGCCGCCCTGGAAGCCGACCTCGCGCTCGTTCATGTCGCTCAGCAGCAGGTCGGGCGGCCACTGCTCGATGCTCGGGTTCGGCGGTGGCGGCGGCGCGTCGGGATCGCGCGGCTCGACGCCCGCCCAGCCCGTGGCCCAGTTGGCCGAGCGCCAGTAGAACTCGTCGATCGTGATGTCCCACGCGCGCCAGATGCCGTCCTCGAGCACGTACTGGTTCGTGTACAGGCCGCCCGCGAACGAGCTGGCGCTGGTGCGCGAGGTGCCGAGCTGCAGCAGCCGCGCGTGGACCTGCGACGAGCGCCCGTCGTGGGAGACGAGGATCACGGGCTGCGGGTTCCAGTGGATCGCGATGCTGTTGCGGATCGTCGGCGGCGGGCCGTAGCGGCCGCCGACCTCCGCGATCCGGTCGCCGCCCTTGTAGAAGCCGATGAACGGCGACTCCTTGAAGCCGTGCTCGGCCACGGTGTCGCCGATCAGGCGGAAGTTGAGGTCGTTGATGTAGGTCGAGTACGAGTTGGCCAGGTTCTCGGTCGCGTCATAGGCGGCCGAGCGCGCGAGCCGGCGCTCCAGCGTGGCCAGATCCTGCCCGGCGGCGGGCCCGGCGTTGCGGACGACCTTCAACGGGTTCGGCGCGCTCCCGGCCGGCGGCGCGGTCCCGCCGTCGCCCCAGCCGTCCGCGTAGTCGGCCCGGATCAGCGGCGTGATGTCGAGCTCCTTGAGCTTCCACAGCCCGTCCTCCTTGACGAACGTGTTGCGCACGACCGAGAACGTCCACTCTGCCTTGCGCGTGGTCGGCTCCTCGAGCATGCCGAGCTGGAGCCCGTGGGCCACGGCCCGCTTGCCGTTGGGCTTGACGTCGACGGTCAGCTCCCACGTCAGGTGCTCGTTGAGCGTGCTCTGGACCAGCCCTTCCGGCCCCATCGTCTGCTCCATCGCCTGGCGTACGCCGTCGGCGCCGTGGAAGCTGCCGACGCCGGCGATCGTGACGCTCGGGTTGCGGCCGAACAGGTCGACGACGTCGCTCCACATGCGGCGGTCCACGTAGTAGCCGTAGCTGTGCTGGAGGTTGCGGACGTCGTCCTCGTCGTTGAGCTCCTGGATGCGCCCGGCGAGGTCCTCCGCGCGCTGGTTGGTGCGCGGCGCCGGGACCGACGGCGCCGGGATCGGCACGCCGACCGAGTCCGGCGTGAAGTGGTAGGGGACGACCGGCAGTTGCGCCCCGTCGGCGTTGCGCCAGCCGTTGGCGTAGTCACCTTCGAACTGCCGGTGATAGTGCAGCTCGGCGATCTTCCAGGCGCCGTCCTCGAGCACGTACCGGTTCTCGTAGATGCCGCCGTCGATGCGCGTGTTGCCCTGGCCGTCGCCCATGAAGCGGATGCTGTCCCAGCGGCCCTTGGCGGTGCGGCCGTCGGGCGAGAGGCTGATGATCGGGTTGTCGATCACCGTGAAGTTCAGCGACCCGGGCCGCACGCCGTCCATGGCGCCCGCGTCCTCGGTGAGCCACGTGCGGATCGCCTTGCGCCCCGTCACCACCTCGTCGCCCCACCGCAGCGTGCCGTTGGCGGCGAACAGCTGCGCCATCTTGTTGAACTGGCCGGACTGGGCGAGCTGCGCGTAGCTGCGCTGCGTGACCTTGATGTCGCGCACGGACTCCACCCGGTCGACCTTCTGCGCGAGCGCGTCCAGTTGCGCCCGCGACGCCGCGGCGGCCGTTCCCGGCACGGCCGCCCCGGCGGCGAGCACCAGCGTGACCGTCGCTGCGCTCCACCCCTTCCTCGCCCTCATGGAGGACCTCCCTCAAAGAAGTTGGACGGGGCGGAACCATACGCCTCGCGTACGGATCGCGCAACGCGATGTTCACAAACTGTACAGCAACGAACCGGCGTGGGCGCGCTCGAGCAGCTCGAGCAGCAGCTCGCGGGTCGGCGCGACGGGCGCGATCGCCAGCAGCCGCTCCAGCCCCAGCGCGAGCTCGGCGATGTGCGCCAGCTGGTCGCGCCCGACGCCGATCTCGGCCAGCGACGCCGGCACGCCGATCGCGCGGTTGAGCTCGGCGAGCCGGGCGATCGTGCGCTCGGCCGAGGCCTGCTCGGGCGCGATCCGCTCCAGGGCCGCGCCGAGCTGCGCGAGCTGCCCGGCGACGACCGGCTCGCCGCGGAGCACGTCGAGGGCGTAGGGGAGCAGCAGCCCGGTGCCGAGCCCGTGCGGCGTCTTGGTCAGCGCGCCGAGCGGGTACTGCAGCGCGTGGCAGAGGTGGGTGCCGGTCGAGCCGAACGCGATCCCGCCCAGCAGCGCGCCGAGCGCCACCTCGCCCCGCGCCTCGCGGTTGCCCGGCTCCCCGACGGCCGTGGCCAGCCACGGCCCGATCCGGCCCGCCGCCTCCAGGGCCAGCGGCGCGGTGAGCGCGTTGCGGCCGATGAACACCCGCGCCGGCGCCGCCCAGTCGACCGCCAACGGCCGTGCGGTGAACGACTCGACGGCGTGCACGAGCGCGTCGATGCCGGAGAACGCGGTCACGCCGGCCGGCGCCCCGAGCGTCAGCTCCGGGTCGACGACGGCCGCCGCGGGCACCAGGTAGGGGCTCGAGATCCCGACCTTGAGCTCGCGGCCGGGGTCGGACACGACGGCCACCGGCGTCACCTCGGACCCGGTGCCGGCCGTGGTCGGCACGGCGATCACCGGCAGGATCGGCCCGGGCACGAGGTTCTCGCCGTAGTAGCGGCTGAGCGGCCCTTCGTGCGCGGCCAGCAGCGCCAGCAGCTTGGCCGCGTCGAGCGTGCTGCCGCCGCCGATCGCCAGCACGACGTCGGCCCCGGCCGCGGCGCCCGCGTCGAGCGAGTCGACGGGCAGTTCGGGCGTGACGTCGGCGTGGACGCGCACCTCCGCGTCCAGCGCGTCGAGCACGCCGCGGACCAGCGGCGTGTCCACCAGGAACGGGTCGACGACGGCGAGCACGCGCGTGCCGTGCACGCCGACGAGGTGGGGCAGCTGCGCGCGCGTGCCGTAGCCGAAGTGCACGCGCGCCGGCAGACGCATGGTCCCGAGCTCAAGCAAGGAAGCCTCCGTCCACGGGCAGGACCGTGCCGCTGATGTGGCTCGCGCGGTCGCTGAGCAGGAACGAGGCGGCCGCGCCGACCTCGGCGCCCGTGCCCAGCTTGCGCAGCGGCGTGGCCGCCAGCCGCGCCTCCACGGCGCCGGGGTTGTTCTGGCGCAGCTGCGCCAGCATCGCCGTCTCGACCGGCCCCGGGGCGAGCGCGTTGACGCGGATGCCGAGCGGGCCGAAGTCGTGCGCCGCCGTCCGTGTGAGCCCGATCACGCCGTGCTTGGTGGCCTGGTAGGCGCCGAACCCCGAGCTGCCCCGCAGGCCGCCGATGCTGCTCGTGTTGACGATCGCGCCGTGGCCCTGGCGCTCCATCACCCGCACCTGCTCGCGCAGGCACAGCCAGGTGCCCTTCAGGTTGACGGCGACGATCCGGTCGAACTCCTGCTCGGGCACCTGGTCCAGGCGCCCGCCGTGGGTCATGGCCGCGAGGTTGACGGCGCCGTCGAGCCGGCCGAAGCGCTCGACCGTGGCGTCCACGAACGCGGCTACGTCGTCGGCCCGGGTGACGTCGCCGGTCGTGTAGGCGGCCTCGTGCCCGGCCGCCGTCAGCTCGGCGGCGAGGTCGCGCAGGGCGGCCTCCGAGCGGGCGATCAGCATCACCGCGGCCCCGTCGGCGGCCAGCACGCGCGCGGTGTCGGCGCCGATCCCCGAGCTCGCTCCCACGACCGCGACGGCCTTTCCCGCAAGAGGCATGGCTTCTCTCCTTCTCGATGCGCGCTCACTGGTGCAGCGTGTTGACAGGTCCAGACCCTAGTGCCATTCTGTGCGCACGGCAAATTGAGTGTGCGCACAGCGCACAATCGAGGGGAGAGAGATGACGTACCTCGCCGACGACCCTCGCTCGGCGCTGCGGCCGTCTGCCGCGGCCGCGGGCGACAGGGGAGGGCCTGCCGAGCGCTGCCAGGTCGCGCCGTTCTACGAGCGCGAGCCGGACTACGCCAACGCCGACGGCTCGCGCGCCTGGTCGGTGCGCGGAGCGAACTTCACGCTGCTGCTGGACGCGGTCGAGGGCGAGCGGACCCTGACCCGAAGCGGCCAGCCCGACGAGTGGGCGCTGCTGCTGCCGGACACGGGGCTGACCGCGGAAGTCCGCGCCGGCGACCACGAGGCGGCAGTCCCCGCGCGCAGCCTGACGTTCATCCCCGCCGGCGACAGCGAGGTCCGCCTCAAGGGCGCCGGCCGGGCGGTGCGGCTGTTCACGCTCGCCGCCTCCGACCTGGCCGAGCGCGCCGCCAACGCCGACGCCTACGCACGGCCCCATGCACACATCCCGCCGTTCGAGCCGTGGCCGCAGGCGCCACCGGCGATCCGCAGCTACGGGCTCGACGTGGCGCCCGAGCCCGGGCGCTTCGGGCGGATCTTCCGCTGCTCGACGCTGATGGTGAACTTCCTCGAGCCCAGCGACGGCCCGCGTGATCCCACGAAGCTCTCGCCGCATTCGCACGAGGACTTCGAGCAGTGCTCGCTGGCGCTCGAGGGGGAGTGGGTCCACCACCTGCGCTGGCCGTGGACGCCGGACCGCACGACCTGGCGGGAGGACGAGCACATCCGCGTCGGGAGCCCGTCGGTAACGGTCATTCCCGCGCGGGTGGTGCACACGAGCGAGGCCGTCGGGGCCGGGCGCAACCAGCTCGTGGACATCTTCTGCCCGCCGCGGGCGGACTTCGCGGCCATGCCGGGATGGGTGCTGAACGCCGACGACTACCCGCAGCCGGAACAAGGGGGAGAGAACCATGCTTGAGAAGTCCCGCCTCGCGGTCGCCATCTGCGCCGTCGGGGCCCTACTCGCGGTCGGCTGCGGCTCGGACTCGGGCGGCTCGGCCACCACGGGCGGCTCGGACGCCGGCCCGCTGAAGATCGGCATGGCGATCGGGCAGACGGGCTACCTGGCGGCGGTGGACACGCCGTTCGGCGAAGGGGTCGAGCTCGCCGTCGAGGAGCTGAACCAGTCGGGCGGGCTGCTCGGCCACGAGATCGAGCTGACCAAGGTCGACATGGCCTCCAACGCCGCGCAGGCCACCACGCTCACGAACAAGCTGATCAACCAGGACCGCGTCGGCGTGCTCGTCGTCGGCTACACCTCCGCCGCGACCGCGGCGATCGCCCCGATCGCCGGCACCCGCAAGGTGCCGATCGTCGCCGCGTCGGTGCCGCCGGAGGACCCGACCTGGGTCATCTCGACGCTGCAGCCGGTGACCAAGACCGACGCGGTCGCGGTCGACTACCTGGCCAACGAGCGCAAGATCTCCAAGATCGCGGTGCTCTACTCGCAGACGCCGTACGGCCAGACGGCGGCCAAGGCGATGAAGCAGGTGGCCAACGAGGGCGGCCTGGAGGTCGTCGCGTCGCTCGGCGTCGACACGGGCGCCACCGACCTGAGCCCGCAGCTGTCCAAGGCCCAGTCGGCCGGGGCGGAGGCCGTGGTCGACGTGCTCACCGGGCCCGTGCACATCGTCGAGGCCAAGAGCGCCGCGACGCTCGGCCTGAAGATCCCGCTCGTGATGGGCACGGACGACATCAGCACGTTCGAGAAGGCGACCGCCGCCTACCCGGACACGTACTTCACGGCGATCGGCGTCCAGCAGTACCCGCACAACCAGGACGCCGAGATCCGCGCGGCCGACGAGCGCTTCCTGAAGGTCTACGAGGCCAAGTACGGCAAGAAGCTCACCGGCATGGCCGACGCCGCCCGCGGCTGGGACGCGATGATGATCCTGGCCGAGGCCGTCAAGTCCTCGGAGGCGACCACGGGCGAGGAGCTGCGCGCGGCGCTCGAGAGCGTCACCTACACCGGCACCTCGAGCCGCTACGCCTACACCCCGGACGACCACTCCGGGCAGCTGAAGACCCCGAACCCGCTGGCGATCATGCAGTTCAAGGGGTCCGAGGCGGAGATCGTCTTCCAGCCCGCGGCGGACTAGGACGTTGTCGACCACATCAACACACCGGTCGGTGACGGAAACCGCCCACAGCCACGCCCCGGCCGCGCTCGAGGTCGACGCGCTGTCCGTGCGCTACGGCCGCGTGAACGCGCTCAACGAGCTCAGCTTCGCGGCCGGCCGGGGCGAGCTGGTGCTGATCCTCGGCACCAACGGGGCGGGCAAGTCGAGCGCGGTCAACGCGATCGCCGGCCTGTTCGCCCCGGCCGCGGGCCGGATCCGCGTCGGCGGCAAGGACGTCACGCGCCAGCCCGCGTACCGGCGCGTGCGCTCGGGCGTCTCGCTGGTCCCGGAGGGGCGCGGGCCGCTGCCCGGGATCAGCGTGCGCGACAACCTCGAGCTGGGCTACCGCGCCCGCTCGCGCGCCAAGCAGCGCGCCGAGTCCTACGAGGACGCGGTGGCGAAGGTCTTCGAGCTGTTCCCGATCCTCAAGGAGCGGCTCAAGCAGGACTGCGGCACGCTCAGCGGCGGCGAGATGCAGATGCTGGCGATCGCCCGCGCGCTCGTCGCCGACCCGACCGTGCTGCTGCTCGACGAGCCCTCCCTGGGGCTCGCGCCGCGGCCGGTCGCGCAGGTCTACGAGGCGCTCGACGCCTGCGCGGCGGCCGGGCTGACGATCGTGATCATCGAGCAGAAGTCGGTGCCGCTGCAGACCGAGCCCGCGCTGACGCTCGTGCTGCACAACGGGGCCGTGATCGACGAGCGCCACGGCTCGCGCCCGAGCGAGTCCGAGCTGGCCGAGCTGTACATGGGAGGCGCGGTATGAGGCGGCTGGCAGGACCGGCGGCGGTCGCCATCGCGGTGACGGCGATCTGGATCGGCAACTCCGCGCTGTGGACGTACAACCTGACGCTGGTCGGCGCGTACGCGATCGTGGTCATCGGGCTCAACATCCTGCTCGGCTACGCCGGGCTGGTCAGCTTCGCGCAGACGGCGTTCATGGCCGTCGGCGGCTACGCGGTCGCGATCCTCGCCGTCGAGCACGCGGTCAACCCCTGGCTCGGGCTGCTCCTCGGGCTGGTCCTCGCGGGCGTCGCCGCCGCGCTGATCGGCCTGGTGCTGTTCCGGCTGCGCGGCCACTACCTGACGATGGCGTCGTTCGCGCTGGCGATGAGCGCCTTCGGCTACGCCACCGCGGCGGTCGGGTTCACCGGCGGCAGCGTCGGCATCGCCGGCGTCCCGCCGCTGTCGATCGGGTCCTTCACGTTCACCGACCCGTCGCACGCGTACCTGCTCGTGTGGCTGCTCGTCGGGCTGTGCGCGTGGGCCGGGGTCCGCGCGCGCGACAGCCACGTCGGCCGCGCCTGGCGGACGATCGCCGACAACGAGGACGTCGCGTTCAGCCTCGGGCTGCCCGTGCTGCGCTACAAGATCATCGCGTTCGTGATCGCGGCGGTGATGGGCGCGCTCGGCGGCGCGCTGTACGTGAACTTCACGTCCTACGTCAACCCCGAGCTGTACGCGCCCGCGATCATCGTGAACATCTTCCTGATGCTCTTCCTGGGCGGGAAGGGGCACACGCTCGGCCCGATCCTCGGCGCGGCGATCGTGGTGATCGTCCCGCTGCAGATCGCGGGGCTCTCGGACATCCAGGCGATCCTGTTCGGGATCACGCTGCTGGTGCTGATCCTGGTGCTGCCGGGCGGGCTGCTCGACGCGGCGTCGTGGCGGGCGCTGGCCGCCCCGGTGCGGCGCCTGCGCTCGCGCGAGCGCAACGCCCCGGCGGCGCCCGTGAAGGCGCTCGCGGGGAGGGCGCGCCGATGACCGCCGTCCACACCCGCACCGACCTGGTGGCCACCGGGCTGAGCAAGGCGTTCGGCGGCGTGCAGGCCGCGCAGGACGTCGACATCACGGTCCGCGCGGGCGCGATCTCGGGGCTGATCGGCCCCAACGGCGCCGGCAAGTCGACCGTGCTCAAGATGCTCTCGGGGTTCCTGCGGCCGGACCGCGGCACGCTGCGGATCGGCGAGGAGGACATCCTCGGGCTCGGCGCCGCGCACGTCGCCCGCGCCGGCGTGGTGACCACCTTCCAGCACGCCACGCCGATCGGGGAGCTGAGCGTGCTGGACAACGTGCTCGTCGGCATGACCCGGCTGCACGCCGGCGGCGTGCTGTCGGCGATCACCGGGCTCGGGCCGGCCCGCGCCAGCGAGCGCGAGCAGCGCCGCGAGGCGCTCGAGCTGCTCGAGCGCTTCCAGCTCGACGGGATCGCGCACACCCAGGCCGCGCAGCTGAGCTTCGGCCAGCTGCGGATGCTCGAGCTGCTGCGCGCCGTGGCCGCGCGCCCGAAGGTGCTGCTGCTCGACGAGCCCGCCGCGGGCCTGAACAAGGTCGAGACCGACCGCATGGCCGAGTTGATCCGCTCGCTCAGCCAGGAGCGGGGGATCGGCGTGCTGCTCGTCGACCACGACGTCCCGTTCGTGTTCGCGATGTGCGAGGAGATCACGGTCATGAACTTCGGCCGGGTCATCTACGCGGGCAACGCCGCCGAGGTGGCCGAGGACGCCGCGGTCCGCGCGGCCTACCTCGGCCAGGAAGGAGAAGGAGCATGACGACCACCATCACGCTCGGGCTCGCGACCGGCTTCGTCTACGCGATCGTGGCCGTCGGCTACTCGCTGATCTACCGCACGACCGGGATCGTGAACTTCGCCCAGGGCGCGTTCGTGATGGCCGGGGCGATGGCCGCCTACTGGTTCTACGAGGTCCGGGGGCTGCCGTACGCGCTGGCGATCATCCTCGGCGTCGTCGTGGCCGGCGCGGTCGGCGCCGTGCTGTGGGGCTCGATCGTGCTGCCGCTGTGGCGGCGCGACAGCGCCCCGTACGTCGTGATCCTGGCCACGCTCGTGTTCGGCGACCTGGTCGCGAACCTCACGGGGGAGACGATCAGCAACGACCCGCAGACGCTGCCGGCCTGGATCAGCGGCTTCCGGGTCGACATCGCCGGGGCGAGCATCGACGGCCAGTACGTGCTGGTGATCCTCGTCGCGCTGGCGAGCATCGTCGCCACCGCGGTGGCGCTCAACCGCACCTCGCTGGGCAAGGCGATGCGCGCGTGCGCGTCCAACGCCCGCACGAGCCAGCTGCTGGGCATCGCGCCCGTGCGCGTCGGCGCGCTGGCGATGATCGGCACCGCGTGCCTGGCCGGCCTGGCCGGTGCCGCGTACGCGCCCGCGCGCTACATCGACTACGGGTCGGCGCTGACCTACGGGATCTACGGCTTCGTCGCGGCCATCATCGGCGGCTTCGGCAGCCTCTGGGGCGCGCTGGCCGGCGGGATCGTGCTCGGCATCCTGACGGCATTGACGGGACGCTACATCTCCACCGATTATCAGCAGGTCATCGCTTTCGGTGTCCTTATCGTGTTCCTTGTGAGCAGGCCCCAGGGGATCCTGGGCGGGAGGTTGGCGTGATCGACGAGCCCGGCACGAAGCCGGAGGTGAGCGAGATCAACCCGCGCGACCGGATCATCTCGCTCGAGCGCGGGCTGGCCGTGCTGGCGGCGGTGGGGCGCGGGCCGGGCATGACGCTGGCCGAGATCGCGGCGGAGGCCGGGGTGAGCCGCGCGGCGGCCCGCCGGATCCTGATCACGCTCGCGAACCTCGACTACGTCGAGCAGCGCGGCAACGGGTTCGTCGTGCGCCCGCGGGTCTTCGAGTTCGGCTACGCGTACCTGTCCGAGCAGCCGCTGACCGCGGTCGCCGGGCGCCACCTCGAGGCCGTCGCGCAGGCGCTGAACGAGTTCTGCTCGATCGCGGTCGCCTCCGGCGTGGAGATCGTGCACATCATGCGCGAGGCGCCGCAGCGGTTCATGCGCCCCGAGATCCCGATCGGCAGCCGCTTCCCCGCCTACTCGACCGCCCAGGGGCGCGTGCTGCTGGCCGCGCTGTCGCCGGAGGCGCTCGACGCCGAGCTGGACAAGCTGACGATCACGCAGTTCACGTCGCACACCGCGCGCTCGCGCGAGGAGCTGGTGGCGAGCATCGAGCAGGTGCGCAAGCTCGGCTACGCGCTCAACGACCAGGAGATGGAGTACGGCGTGCGGTCGGCCGCCGTCCCGATCCTCGACCGCGACGGGCACGCGCTGGCCGCGCTCGGCACGGTCGTCAACGCGAGCGAGGTGCCGATCGAGCAGCTGCGCACGCGGGCGATCCCCGAGCTGCGGGCCGCCGCGGACCGCATCAGCGCCGACCTGCGGATGGCGCCCGTGTCGGCGCCGCGCGCCTTCCGGCGCCCCGCGTCCTGAACTTGACCACAAGGAGAGAAGTCGATGAGCATCGCCCAGGAAAACGCCGGGACGGCCGCGGTGCGCCGCGTGCTCCACGGCGCCGTGGACATGCACTGCCACTCCGGGCCGTCGCCGATGCCGCGCCGCATCACCCACGTCGAGGCCGCGCGCCACGCCGCGGCGACGGGGTTCCGGGCGATGGTCGTCAAGTGCCACTACCACGACACGGTGTTCGACCTGCTCGCGATGGAGGACGAGCTGGCGGGCCTGCCGATCGAGGTCTTCGGCGGCGTCGTGCTCAACAGCCAGGTCGGCGGGTTGAACCCGCACGCCGCTGACCTGTCGTTCAAGATGGGCGGCCGGATCGTCTGGTTTCCGACGATCTCGTCCGGCGCGCACCTGTGCCACTCCCATCGCGACGAGGCGATCCGCTCGCACTTCGTGCCGCGCGGCGTGATGGAGAGCGACGAGGTCGACATCTTCGGCGCCGACGGCGACCTCGTGCCCGAGGTCGAGCAGATCCTGCAGATCGCCAAGGACGCGGACGGCATCGTCAGCGCCGGCCACATGTCGCCCGACCGCGTGACCGCGCTGTTCGAGAAGGCCCGTTCCATGGGCCTGCGCAAGCTCGTCATCAGCCACCCGAACTTCATCGTCAACGCCGACAAGCGCACGGACGCCCAGCGCTTCGCCGAGCTCGGCGCGACGCTCGAGCACTGCCTCGGGCTGTTCGTGGACGGCAAGCACTTCGAGTTCCGGGACCTGCTGGAGTGGATCGAGGCGATCGGCCCCGAGCACACGTCGCTGGCCTCGGACCTCGGGCAGGTCGGCAACCCGCTGCCGATGGACGCGTTCGTCGGGATCGTCGAGCAGCTGCTCGACAGCGGGATCTCGGAGGCGGACGTGCGCACGATGGTGGTCGACAACCCGGTGCGGCTGCTCGGCCTGGACCCGTGAGCGGCTTCATCGAGCGCTGCGCGACGGGCGAGCCGCAGGTCGGGACCTGGGTCAAGCTCCCGTCGCTCGAGACCGTCGAGATCCTCGCCCGCTGCGGGTACGACTTCGTCGTCGTCGACGGCGAGCACAGCCCGCTGACGCTCGAGTCCGTCTACCGCGCGATCGCGCTCGGCCAGGCGCTCGGCATGCGGGTGCTGGTGCGCGTCGCCGACCGCTCGGGCGCTACCGTCCAGCGCGTGCTCGACGCGGGCGCCGACGGGATCCTGACGCCGCAGGTCGCCGACGCGGCGGTCGCCGCGGAGGTGACGCGGCGGATGGTCTTCCCCGGGGACGGCGGCACGCGCGGGATGGGCGCCACCTCGCGCGCCGGCCGCTGGGGGCTCGCCCCGGCCGCGGAATACCTCCAACGCGGCGCGCAGCTCGCGCGCGTGATCCAGCTCGAGAGCGCCGAGGCGCTCGAGCACGTCGAGGAGATCCTCGACGTGCCGACGGTCAACGCCGCGCTGATCGGGCTCGGCGACCTGACGCTGTCAATGGGACGCCCGGCGTCCGATCCCTACATCCAGGAGCTCGTGCGCCGCTTCGTCGCCGCCGCGCGCGAGCGCGAGCTGCCGTGCGGCACCGCGGTCGCCGACGCCGACGCGGCCGTGCGCGCGATCGGCGACGGCTTCGGCTTCGTGCTGGTCGGCAACGACGCGTCGCTGTTCGCCGCCGCCGCCAAGCAGCAGCTCGACCACGTGAGGAGGACCTCGTGAGCCACACCATCATCAGCTGCGCGGTCACCGGCTCGATCCACACCCCGTCGATGTCGCCGTCGCTGCCGGTCACGCCGGAGCAGATCGCCGAGCAGGCCGTCGCCGCGGCCGAGGCGGGCGCGGCGATCATCCACCTGCACGCGCGCGACCCGCAAACGGGCCGGCCGAGCCCCGACCCGGCGCTGTTCCGGGTGCCCGTCGAGGCGCTGCGCGAGCGCACGGACGCGATCATCAACATCTCCACGGGCGGCAGCGCGGAGATGAGCGTCGAGCAGCGGCTGGCGCCCGCCCGCCACTGGGCGCCCGAGCTCGCGTCGCTGAACATGGGCTCGATGAACTTCGTGTTCACCGCCGCGGCGCGGCGCGTGGAGCACTGGCAGCACGACTGGGAGGAGCCGTACGTGCTCGGCTCCGCCGACCGGATCTTCGCCAACACGTTCGCCCAGATCGAGTACACGCTGGCCGAGCTCGGCGCGCTGGGGACGCGCTTCGAGTTCGAGTGCTACGACGTCGGGCACCTGTACACGCTCGCGCACTTCGCCGACCGCGGCCTGGTCCAGCCGCCGTTCTGGATCCAGACGATCTTCGGGATCCTCGGCGGGATCGGCGCCCACCAGGAGAACCTCACGCACATGGTGCGCATCGCCGACCGCCTGTTCGGCGCCGACTACGTGATGTCGTCGTTCGCCGCCGGCCGCCACCAGATGGACTTCATGACGGCCGCGGCGCTCAACGGCGGCCACGTGCGCGTCGGCCTGGAGGACAACCTGATGATCGCCCGCGGCGAGCCGGCCGCCGACAACGCGCAGCAGGTGGCCAAGGCGGCGCGGATCCTGCGCGAGCTCGGGCGCGAGATCGCCACGCCCGCGCAGGCGCGCGAGCGGCTGGCGCTACGGTCCGGCGACCGCGGGGCGGTCGCCGGACGGAGCTCCTGAGGCTCAGGCGGTCGCGGCGGCCGCCGGCGCGTCGATCTTCCCGCCGGCGACGGGCATCCGGAACACGAGCCGCGGCGCGGGCGCGCTGCCGTCGAGCACCTGCTCGATGGCCTCGTTGACCTCGTGCAGGTGGCGCTCGGCGTACTCGACCTTGGTCAGGCCGCGGCGGTGCAGCTCGAAGACCTCTTCGAGGTCGTGGCGGGTGCCGACGATCGAGCCGCGGACCTCGAGCGCGCCGAGCACGGTCTCGAAGATCGGGATCTCGAGGTGGTTGTCCGCGGGCAGGCCCACGCACACGAGCTTGCCGCCGCGGGCCAGCGAGCGGAAGGCCTGCTCGAACGGCTTCGGGTTGGCGGCGGTGGAGATCGCCGAGTCGGCGCCGCCGAGCGCCTGGATCGCGGCGATCGGGTCCTGCTCGGCGGCGTTGACGACGTGCTCGGCGCCGAGCTCGCGCGCGACCTGCAGCCGCGCGTCGTTGACGTCGACGGCGACGACGGACGCGCCGGTGATGCGCGCGTACTGGACGGCGAGGTGGCCGAGGCCGCCGACGCCGAAGACCGCGACGAGGTCGCTCGAGCGCGCCTCGGCGACCTTGACCGCCTTGTAGGTGGTCACGCCGGCGCAGGTCAGCGGGGCGGCGTCGGCGGGGTCGACGCCGTCGGGGACGCGCACGACGTGGCGGGCGTAGCCGAGCGCGTACTCGGCGAAGCCGCCGTTGATCGCGTAGCCCATGTTGAGCTGGCTCATGCACAGCGTCTCGCGGCCGGAGTTGCAGTACTTGCAGACGCCGCAGGCGTAGCCCAGCCACGGCAACGCCACCCGCATGCCCGGCTCGAGCCCGTACACGTTGCCGCTGCCGACGGCCTCGATCACCCCGACGCCCTCGTGGCCCGGGATGAACGGCGGCGACGGCTTGACGGGCCATTCGCCGCGCGCGGCGTGGATGTCGGTGTGGCAAAGACCGGAGGTCTCGATGCGGACGAGCACCTGCTCCGGGCCGGGGGAGGGAACCGGCAGTTCCTCGATCTCGAGGGGGCGGTCGAAGCTTCGGACGACGGCGGCTTTCACGGCGGCACCTCGCTCTCGTTGACGGGACGCGTCCACCTTCGCAACGCGCAGTGGCGCTTCCATCGGGGAGCGCCCGCCGCGCGCCTCCGTAGTTTCCCCCTTGCAACAAAGAGCGCCGCCCCGGGGAGGGAAATCCCGGGGCGGCGCTGGTGACGCGAGGAGGATGTTCAGGCGGCGCTCAGGCCGTCGGCACCGCAGCCCCGACCTGGGCGCGATCCTCCTTGCGGTTCTCGGCCGGCATCAGGACCTTGAAGGTCAGGACCCCGAAGCCCAGGCCCGCGAGCAGCAGGGCGACGCCCATGACGATCGCGAAGTTGGCGACCTGCTCGGCGAAGTAGGCGGTGTTCAGCGCGGTCGACAGCGCGGTGGCGGTGACCCACATGTTGCGCAGGCCGTTCTCGACGGGCTTGCCGGTCTCCTCGTTGATGGCGGCAGCGGCCTCGTCGTTGGTCGGCTGGCCGTCCTTGCCGATGAAGCGGCCCATCTGGGAGTAGGTCTGGCCGCCGGTGGCCTCGAGCGTGTGCTTGCGGATGACCGCGGCGAACTCCTTGGCCTCGGCGCCCGTGTCCACCTTCTGGCCGGCGATCGACGAGTCGTCGGTGCCGACGATCTGCTCACGTGCCAGGTCCGAGCGGACCGTCGAGCGGCCGTCGAAGCCCATGTAGATCGCGCCGATGCCGAAGGCGATCAGGACGATGCTGGCTGCAATTCCGCCGTACCGATAGAACTTGCGCATCCCTCTCACTCCTTGTGGACTGCGGTGGTTGGTGACTGCCGTAATTCGACCGTTTCCGCGGCGATCGGGCTTCCGGGGAAGCACGCCGACGTGTTGCGGGAAAGCCGCGGTCGCCGCGCGGAAAGGCCGTCAGGCGTGGCGCAGCGCGTCGCCCGGCTTGAGGTTCGCCGCGCGCCGCAGCGGCGCGATCATCACCCCGAGCGCGAGCACGACCGTGCCGGCCAGGGCGAGCGCGATGAACGCGGGCGGGAACTCGAACACGAAGTCGAGCCCGACGGCCTCGCCGGCCGCCCAGCTGATCGCGCGCGCGAAGGCGTAGCCCAGCGGCACGCCGGCCGCCCAGCCCACGAGCGCCAGCGCGAGGCCCTCGGTGCCGAAGATGCGCCGGATGTCGCGCGCCCGCGCGCCGACGCTGCGCAGCATGCCGACCTCGCGCGTGCGCTCGAGCACCGACATCGTGATCGTGTTGATCAGCGCGACCATGCTGATCGCGACCAGCAGCAGCCCGAGCAGCGTGATCAGGGTGGTCAGCGCGGCGTTGGCCGCGACCTGCTGCTCGCGCGCGTCGTAGATCACCGTGCTCAGCACCTGGTGCCCGCTCGCCGCCAGCGCGTCCTCCACGCGCGTCGTCGTCCGGTCGATCAGGCCGTGCTCGTCGCCCGCGGCGCGGATCCAGTAGCTGTTGACGGCATCGCCGAGCCCGAGCACGGACTGCAGCGCGGCGCGCGGGACGAACACCACGTCGCCGTTGTTGGCCTGGTTGCCGGACAGCCCGACGACCCGGAACGTGGCCGGCCCGGCGCTGGTGACGACCGTGATGCGGTCGCCGACGCGCTTGCCGGTCGCGTCGGCCAGGGTCGGGCCGAGCACCGCGACGCGCTCCTCACCGTCGGCGAACCAGCGCCCGTCGCGCATGCGCGTCTCGAACCACGGCTCGCCCGGCAGCCCCCAGGCCGCCGCGGGGCGGTCGCCGACGCGGACGGCGTTCTGCACCCACCCCTGGGCCTCACGGACGCCTTCCGTGCCGCGGACGGTGGCCGCGGCCTCCGCGTCGAACGGCTCGCTGGCGACGGACTGCAGCCAGATGTCGAAGTGGTTGTCGTCGAACCAGCCGCGCGTGGTGGTGGCGACCCCGGCGCCCATCGAGAGCATCGCGAGCAGCGTCGCCACCGCGAGCGCGATCTGCGCGACCGTCGCCAGGCTGCGCCGCGGCCGGCGCGCGATCGCGCGCAGCCCGATCTGGGCGGTTCGCGGCAGCGCGCCGAGGCGCCGCAGCAGCGGCAGGTCGCCGCCCGGCTCGGCGCCAGCGGCGCTGAGCGCCTCCGCGAGCGGCAGGCGCGCGGCGCGCCGGATCGCCGGCACGGCCGCGAGCGCCGGGCCGAGCGTGCCCAGGACGAGGCTCAGCGCGACCACGGGGATCGAGACGCCGAAGGCGGCGTCGGCGAGCAGCAGCGAGGCGAGGAACCCGGCCAGCGCGTTGGCCAGCACCACCCCGAGCGCCGTCCCGGCGACGGCGCCGCCCGCGCCCAGCATCAGCGCCGTCCGCAGGTACATGCGGCGGATGTCGCGGCGGCGGGCGCCGATCGCCTTCATGGCGGCGATCTCGCCGGTCTGCTCGCCGATCAGCGTGGTCATCGTGCTCGACACCAGCACGAGCGCGGACAGCAGCGCCAGCGCGGTGACGACGTTCAGCAGCCCGGCCAGGGTCTCGAGGTTCTCCTGGCCCGGGTACTCACCCGGGGCGAGGTAGACGGGCAGGTCGTCGAACCCGGTGAAGGCGGTGGTCGCGCCCAGCTGGCGGCGCACCGCGGCCACCGTGCGCTCCGCCGCGGGCCGGTGGGCGTCGTGCAGGCGCAGCGCGAGCGCCGTGTAGCCCTCGGCGCCGCTGAGGCGTTCGACGGTCGCGCGCGTGGCGTAGAGCGTGACCCAGTCGTTGGCCGGGTCGTCCTCGCCGCCCGTCAGGTTGCGGGCGACGCCCTGCACGGGCAGGGCGTGCACGCCGCCGTCGGCGGCGAGCAGGCGCGCGGTCGCGCCGGCGAAGCCCTTGCCCTCGTTCGCGCGGTCGGTCAGAACGGCGCCGGCGCCCGGCGCGCGCCCGGACTCGATCGTGACGACGTCGGCGTGCTGGCGCGCGAAGTCGTCGACGCCGACGACGACCGCCGGCTCGCGCCGCTCCCCGACCCAGATGCGGGTGGCGAGCAGCGTGCGCGCCTCCACCGCGGCCACGTTGGGCAGGCGCCGCAGCGCGGCGAGCTGCTCGGACGACAGCGGCAGCGGCCGCAGCGACAGCGTGACGTGGGGCTGCAGCGTGCGGTCGACCTCCTGCTGCATCGAGCGCTCGAGCAGGCCCGGCACGGCGAGGATGCCGAGGCTGGCGACGGCGAGCGCGAGCGTGAGCGCGGTGAACGCCGCGCGCGCTCGCCGGCGCGTGAGGTCGGTGATCGACTTGCGGACGGCGGCGGTGACCATGGCGCCTCCCTCACTCGGCGACGACGCCGTCGCGGATCGTCACGATGCGCTGCGCGCGGGCGGCGAGCTCGAGGTCGTGCGTCACGTAGAGAACGGTCGATCCCTGCTCGTTCAGCCGCGCCAGCAGGTCGAACATCTCGGCCGCCGTGGCCGTGTCGAGGTTGCCCGTCGGCTCGTCGCCGATCAGCAGCGGCGGGTCGGCGGCGAGCGCCCGGGCGATCGCGACGCGCTGCTGCTGGCCGCCGGAGAGCTCGGACGGCAGCCGGTCCGCCTGGTCGGCGAGCCCGACGAGCTCGAGGTTGCGGCGCGCGATCGCCGCGCGCTCGCGCCGCGGCACGCGGCGCGTGAAGTCGAGCGGGAGCATCGCGTTCTCGAGCGCGGTCAGCGTCGGCAGCAGCTGGAAGAACTGGAAGATCACGCCGACGCGGGCGCCGCGCCACTCCGCCAGCCGGTCCTCGTCGAGCTGGTCGATCCGCAGGCCGTCGACGGTCACGGTGCCCGCCGTCGGGCGGTCGATGCCCGTGATCATGTTCATGATCGTCGACTTGCCGCTCCCCGACGGACCGACGATCGCCACCATGTCGCCGGCGTCGATCGTCAGGTCCACGCCGCGCAGCGCCCGGAAGGCGATCGCGCCCGTGCGGTAGGTCTTCTCCACCCCGGACAGCTCGATCAGCGGCGGGCCGACCGCCGCGGCCGCTGGCCGTGAACGCATCGACGGCTGAGACATGTGGTCACCTCGCTCTTTTTGGTGACCACAGCCTCTCCGTGCGGGCGCGCCCGCGCATCCGGGGCGTTCACGGGTCGCGGCTGTGGCGGACTACGCCCCGAAGGCGAGCGTCAGCCGCAGCGTCCCCGAGCGGCCGTCCACGGCCGCGTCGGCCGCCAGCCGGCGGGCCCGGCGGTTGCACGCGGCGGTGCTGCCGACGAGCGCCTCGACGCCGTTCTCGCGCGCGCGGGCGGTCAGCCGCGACAGCAGCGCGCTGCCGGCGCCGTCGCCCTGCCAGGCGTCCGCGACCGCGACCGCGAAGCTCGCCCGGCTCGGCCGCGACTCCTCGCAGCGGTAGCGGGCGACGCCCACGCCCTCGCCCGTCTCGGCGTCGAGCGCGATCAGCGCCTCGTGCGTGACGTGGTCGAGCTCGGTCAGGTGCGCGAGCTGGCGCTCGGAGAGGTGCTCGAGCGGCGCCAGGAAGCGCCAGAAGCGCGACAGCGCGCCGAGCCGGTGGAAGAGGTGCAGGAGCTCGCTGCGGTCGGAGCGCTCGAGCGGCCGGATCACGATCGCGCGGCCGCTCGCGAGCGGCACCCGCTCGAGCCCCGCGGCGGGCGGGCGCCGGGCGGCGCGGCCGGGCCGGGCGTGGGCCCGCGCGGCGGCGATGTCGCGCGCCAGCGCGTCGAGCTCGGCCGCCATGACCGCGCACGCGTACTCGGGCGGGAGGTCGGGGGAGGGCGGCCCGGGCAACAGCGGGCCGACCTCCCGTTGGTGTGAGCTCATGCTTCGGCGGCCACGGCCGGCAGGTACAGCGAGCGCAGCCCGTCGCGCGCGCCGCGCGGGAGCGCGATCACGGGGCAGTGCGCCTCGCGCATCAGCGGGCCGCTCGTGCCGCCCAGGATCACGGACTGCAGGGGACCGTAGCCGCGCGAGCCGACGAGCAGCAGGTCGAGGTCGGCGCTGCGCTCGGCCAGCATCTTCCACGGCCGCCCCTCGAGCACGGTGCCCTCGGCGGCGATGTCGCCGGGCAGCTCGGCGAGCGCGGTGTCGAGGTCGCGGCGGATGTCGGCTTCGATGTCCATGCGCGCGGCGACGTAGCCGGCGCCGGTCATCAGCGCGGGGGCGCCGTAGACGTCGGCGGGGATGACGGTGATCAGCTCGAGCGTCGCGCCCAGGGCGCGGGTGACACGCACGGCGGCGTCGAGCGCGATCTTGGCGTCCGCCGAGCCGTCGTAGGCCACGCCGACGCGCTCCAGCGCGTGCTCCTGCGACCGGTAGCCGTACGGTGCCACGGCGACGGCGCAGGGCGCGCCGGCCAGCAGCCGCTCGGCGGTGCTGCCGGGGCGGACGCGGCCGAGATGGCCGGTGTGCGTGGAGCCGACGATCAGCAGCGCGACGTCCTCCTTGTCGGCCAGCTCGTGCAGGCCCTGGGCGGGCGAGCGGCTCTCGATCACGCCGGTGTGGATGCGCTCCGGCGGGACGCCGGCGAGCAGGCCGCTCATGCGCCGGACCGTCTCGCGTGCCTGCTCGCGCACGGGCGAGCCGGCCGCCGCGGGCCGGTCGAGGACGGTCACCACGTCGAGCTGCGCGCTCGTGCCGCGGGCGATCGTCCGCGCCAGCGCGATCGCGTCTTCAGAGCGGGCGGTGTCGTCCACGCCGATCAGGATCTTGGTCACGGTGGGCTCCTTCATCTGGGTGCTGCTTGGAGCTTCGGCGTTGAGGGGATGCCTTCCAACCGCGTTCGCCCACGGTCGGGATCAGTGGTTTCCCGCAGCCGCCGCGCGGTGGCGCGCGGATGGCGCGCGGGCGGCCCGGCGGGATCGTGTGGGCATGACACGCGTTCTCGTCGCCTACGGCTCCAAGCACGGGTCGACCGCGGAGATCGCCGAGGCGATCACCGCCACGCTGCGCGACACCGGCCTGTACGCCGACTGCCGGCCGGCCGGACGGGTCGACGACCTCGACGGCTACGACGCCGTGATCCTCGGCAGCGCGGTGTACATCCGGCGCTGGCGGCGCGAGGCGCGCAAGTTCCTGCGCCACCACGCCCGCGCGCTCGCCGAGCGGCCGTTCTGGGTCTTCAGCTCCGGGCCCGTCGGGGACCCGGCCAAGGACAACCCCGCCTGGAACGAGCCGCCGCGTACGATCGCCGAGGCCGAGCGGCTCGGCGCCCGCGAACACGTCGTGTTCGGCGGGACGTCCGCGACGCTCAAGGTCCCCGACGAGTTCCGCGACCGGCGCGACTGGGAGGAGATCCGCGCCTGGGCGCGGCGGATCGCCGCCGAGCTGCCGGTCGCCGCCCGGCGATGACCGGCCCGCTGATCGTGGGCGGCGCCGGCCACGTCCGGGCCGGCGCGGACGGGACGGTCACGGTGCGCCTGCGCGCCGCCGGCGACGATGAGCGCCCCTGGCGCGGGACGGTCGTGCTCGAGTCCGCGCGCCGCGTCCCGAGCCGCTGGCTGACCCGCGGGCGGCCCCGGCGCGTGCGCTTCGGCAGCGCGCCGTTCGAGCTGCGCGACGGCGCGGCGACCGTGACCGTGCGGCTGGCGCCGGACAAGCTCGCGCTGCTGCGGCGGGTGCAGACGATCCAGGTCGCGGTGCGGGCCACGTCCTGCGAGGGCGAGCGCGTCCGCACCGCCGGGTCGCGCCTGCTGCGCCTGCACGCTCCAGCGCGGCGGCGCCGCGTGCCGCCGCGCTGAGTGCGTGTCAGACCGTGACGCGCCGGCTCGTGGCGGTCACGGCGGCGCCGATCAGCGCCGCGACGCCGAGCAGCGTGAGCCCGAACGGGACCCAGGTCTTCACGATCCGGATCTCCGCTGCCTTGTCCTCGGCGTAGGCGGCGATGTCCGCCACCGAGGCGGGCGTCTGGGAGTACTGCAGCCGCAGCACCGGCGCCGCGACCGTGTCCGGGAGCTGCTCGAGCGCCGCGAGCGTGCCCTGCACGACCGCGTCGCCGGCGTACTCCGGCTTGGCCAGCGTGGTCCCGAGGCCCGCGAGTCGCGAGAGGTCGGGGATCGCGCTGATCGTCTGGTCGACCCGGTCGAGCGAGACGATCGCGCCCGTGGCCGGTTCGACGAGTAGCCGCGTCTGGGCGGTCAGCACGTACTTCACCGGCACGTCGGCGGTGAGCATCGCCTGCACGGCCGTCCGGTCGGCGCTCGACAGCGCCGGCAGCAGCCGCTCGGCCATGGCCTCCGGGTCGAGGCCGTCGAGCCGCGGCGCGAGCTGCGCGAGCGTCGTCTCCTCGGGCAGGCCGAGCGCGGCGCGGTAGACCGGGCTGACCGGGACGTCGGCCAGCATGCCGCGCATCGGCGCGAGCGTGACCCCGTTGCGGTCGACCTCGTCACCGGCGCGATGGAACGGGTACGCGGTCTCCGTCTCGTTCTTGAAGAAGCGATACGGGCCGTCCCCGGTGCGGAACGGGAAGTTCACCGAGTAGGTGCCCGCCCGGTCGACCCGGTGGTCGGGGGTGTAGGCGTACGCCGCCCGGTCGGCGACGTTCTCGACCGTCGAGCGGTCGATCACGAAGCGTTGCAGGACCCGGCCGGGCGGCTGGTTGCCGATCCGTTCGACCGACGTCTCCTGGACGGTGGCCTGCGAGCCGCTCGAGGCGATGACCTTGAGGTTGCGCTCGATGCGCAGCGGCAGGCGCGACGTTGCCGCCTCGCCGGTCTGCGGGTTGACGTAGAGCGTCGCGGTGCCGCGCGCGACCGCGGTCTGATCGAGGTCGTCCGGGTACTTGACCAGCAGCCCGGGCGCGATCAGCACCCACAGCACGGCGGCGAGCAGGGCAACGGCCCCGACCGCGGCGAGAAAGATCTTGGGACGGCGCATGACGGCCTCCCTTGCATGGATGGACGAATCGACTCAGCCTCCCGCGCGCGGGGCGCGCGCACATCCGGTGCGGACCGCGTCGCTTCGGTGGTTCGTGCTGGTCCGGAGTGCGGAAAAGCGCGGATGCCGGCGCCGCAGCGCGTTGCGAGGATCGGCGCCGTGACCGCCGTGATCGAGCTCGACCGCCTGACGAAGCGCTACGGCGCCGCGCGCGGGATCGAGGACGTCACGATGACCGTCGAGCGCGGCGAGGTCTTCGGTTTCCTCGGACCAAACGGGGCGGGCAAGACCACGACGATCCGGACCTTCCTGGACCTGCTGCACCCGACGGGCGGGAGCGCGCGCATCTTCGGGCTCGACAGCCACCGCGACCGCGCCGCGATCCATGCGCGGCTCGGCAACCTCCCGGGCGACTTCGCCTACGAGCCGCGGCTGCGCGGGCGCGAGCTGCTCGAGTACCTCGCGCAGGCCCGCGGCCTCGACGGGCTCGGCCGGGCGGCGGAGCTGGCCGAGCGCTTCCAGGCCGATCTCGACCGCCCGCTGGGCGAGCTCTCGCGCGGCAACCGCCAGAAGATCGGGCTCGTCCAGGCGGCGCTGCACGACCCCGAGCTGCTCGTGCTCGACGAGCCCACCGGCGGCCTGGATCCGCTCATGCAGGAGGCGTTCCTCGACTTCGTCGCCGAGCAGCGGCAGCGCGGGCGCACGGTCTTTCTCTCCTCGCACGAGCTGGACGAGGTCGAGCGCTGCTGCGACCGCGTCGGGATCATCCGCGAAGGGCGGCTGGTGGCCGTCGAGGACGTCGAGGAGGTCACGCGCCGCGCTTACCGGCACGTGACGCTCGAGTTCGCGGCGCGCGTGGACCCGGACGAGTTCCGCCGCCTGCCCGGCGTGATCGACCTCGTGCCGGACGGCCGGACGCTCACCTTCAAGGCCACGGGCGACCTGGACCCGGTGATCAAGGCCGCCGCCCGGCACACCGTGACCGACATCGAGCTCGTCCGCCCGACGCTCGAGGAGGTCTTCCTCACCTACTACGGAGCGCCGGCGTGAGCGCGACGCTCGCCCCGTCGACCTCCGTCGCGCGGCCCCCGTCGCGGACGCTGCTGGCCGTGCTCCGGCGCGGGCTGCTCGACCACCGCCGCGCGCTGCTGAGCTGGGGCGGCCCGCTGGCGTTCATGAGCGCGTTGATGGCGGCCATGTGGCCGTCGATCGAAGGCTCGATGGACCAGCTGATGGAGAGCTATCCGGCGCAGCTCAAGGAGGCGTTCAACATCCGCGAGCTGACGAGCGTCGAGGCGTACATCGACGCCGAGATGCTGAGCCTGCTGATCCCGCTCGCCGTCGCCTTCCTGGCCGTGCGCGTGATCGTCCGCGCCCTCGCCGGCGCCGAGGAGCGCGGCTACCTCGACATCGTGCTGACGACGCCGATCTCGCGCCGCACGCTGGTCGCCGGCGCCTGCGGGGTGGCGGCGGCGATCGTCGCCGCGGTGCTGGCGATCGTGACCGCGCTGACGTGGCTGGCGGGCCTGGTCGCCGGCGCGGACCCGTCGCTGGTCGTGCTCGCGCGCGGGATGGCGAACGTGTGGCCGCTGGCGCTCTTCTTCGCGGGCGTGGCGGTGCTCGCGACGGGCTGGCTGCACTCGGGCGGGCCCGTGACCGCGATCGCGGCCGCGACGTTGCTCGGGATGTACGTGCTCGACCTGCTCGGCAAGCTCGCCGATCCGATCGAGCCGCTGCGGGCGCTGTCGGTGTTCAAGTACTACGGGTCGGCGATCCAGGACGGGATCGACCCGCTGGCGTTCGCGGGGATCACGTTCGCCGCCGTCGCGCTCGCCGTGGCCGGCGCGCTGCTGTTCGAGCGCCGCGACGTGCTGTGAGCTAGCCGGCGCCGCCGCGCGCGAGCGCGACCACCAGCTCGACGGCGCGCGTGAGCGGCTCGGGCATCTCGTCCGCGCCCAGCCCGGCGAACCGGCGCCACGCCTGCTCGGGCTTGCGGGCGCCGCCGGGCAGGTCGGCGATGCCCTCGAAGTCGGGCTCGACGACGACCGTGCGCTCGCGGCCCGCGGCCTCGAGCACGGCGGCGTTGAGGACGCGCTCGCTGAGCTTCGGGCGCTTGCCGGAGCGGGCGTCGCGGTCGTGGACGGCGACGAACGGGACGCCCGCGGCGGTGCAGACGCGCGCGAACAGCGGGATGTTCGCCTTGCCGCCGCACTCGACGAGGCTCACGCCCTCGCGGTCCGGGTCCAGCCCGAGCGCGGCGAACACGAACGGGAACGCCAGCTTCTCCGTGAGCCCTTCGACCAGCAGCGCGGCGCGCGCGAGCAGCAGCTCGGAGCGCTCGGCGTCGAACTCGCTCAGCACGCGGAAGTCCTCGTCGGGCGTCAGCGGCGCCGCGCGGCCGGCGCGCGTGCCCTCCGCGGGCAGGCGCTCGACGAAGACCACCTCGTCCAGCCGCGCGGCGTTGAGGAACGCGGGCGCGTGCGTGGCGTACACGACCTGGTTGCCGGCCTCCACGAAGCGCCGCAGCAGCCGGTAGAGCAGGCGCTGGCCCTGCGGGCGCAGGTGCAGCTCGGGCTCCTCGACGAGCAGCATCACGCCCGTGAGCTCGTGGTCGAGCGCGGCCTGGACGGTGCGCGCCATCGGCTCGGGCCCGCCCGGCGCGGCTTGGCGGAACAGCGCGGCGGCGGGCGCGTCCGACGGGGCGACCAGCGAGTTCGCGCGCGCGGACGCGGGCAGGTAGACCACGGGTGGCGCCGCGTCGCCGCCGCTCCGCGTGATCGCGCCCGGGGAACCCGTCAGGCGCACGCTCTGCCCGTCGCCGAGGGTCGCCTCGAGCGCCATCGGCCGCGGCTCGTCGCGCGGCACGTCGGCGGGCTCCGGCTCGGCCGAGGGGTCGAGGACGGCGCGCAGCGCGGCGAGCAGGTTCGACTTGCCCGTCTCGGGCTCGCCGACGAGCGCGCACAGCGGCGCGAGCGTCACCCGCGCGCGGCGGATGCTGCGGAAGCCCTCGACCGCGAGCTCGGAGACCAGCACGGGCATCGCCGCAGCCTACGCGGCGTGGCGTAGCATCGCGTCGACGACCCGTAGGAGGTGCAGAGATGACGCACGCCACCGACCCCGTCGCGCGCGCCCGCGCGCGGCTCGACGCCGCGGGGGTGCAGTACCAGCTCGTCGAGCACGACCCGGCCTACACCGCGGCCGACGAAGCCGCGGCCGCCGGCCGGGACCTCCCGGAGACCGCCAAGACGCTCGTGCTCGTCGACCGCGACCAGTTCGAGCTGGCCGTCATCCCCGCCAGCCGGCGGCTCGACCTCGCCCGCGCCCGGCGCGTGCTCGGCGCGAGCCGGCACCTGCGCCTGGCCACCGAGGAGGAGACCGCCGAGCGCTTCGGGCAGTTCGAGGTCGGGGCGCTGCCGCCGTTCGCCGCCGACGCCGTGCCCGAGGTGATCGACACCCGGCTGCTCTACCACGACACCGTGCTGTGCGCGGCCGGCGACCACCGCCACAGCGTCGTGCTCGACCCGCGCGAGCTGTTCCGGCTCGCCGAGCCGCGGGTCGCCGACATCTGCGAGCACGACGCGTCCGACCATCGCTTCTCGGACGTGCCGCGCATCTGAGCGGGCCGCGACCGCCCGGGAGCGGTCGCGGCGCCCGGCTCAGAACGGCAGCCGCCGGCGCGGCTTGGGCGCAGGCAGGCGGGGCCGCGCGATGGCGATGCCCGCCAGGGCGGCGCCGAGCATCAGCGCGACCATCCGCTCGGGCCGCACGATCGGCACGAAGCGGCTGCGCCCGTCCTTGAGCTCGATGTAGCCGGCAGCGGTCATCGACCCGCCGCCACCGCCACCCTCGCCCTCCTGCTTGCCGGGGTCGGCGCCCGCGCCGGCGCCGAAGCCGAGGCGCACGGCGGCGACGGGGATGACGGTGACGCCGTCGCGCTCGACGGGCGCGCCGAAGACGCTCGAGGTGGCGAAGTGCGCGCCCAGGCGCTCGGCGATCGACCCGATCAGCTCGTCGGCGCGCCGGCGCGGGAGTTCTGTGGCCATGTCCGTCATGGTGTCATCACGGGCTCGGCGTCCCCGATCGGCTCCCAGCGCTCCCGCAGGCGCTCGGCGACGGCCGGCATGGTCGTGTACTCCATCTCGTCCAGCGGCAGCCGGTGCGGCTCGAACGGGCCGTGGCGGCGCAGGTAGTCCATGACCTCGTTGGCGGTGGCGCGGGCGCGGTCGAAGGACGGGTCGGCGAACATGTCGCGCGGCCCGATCAGCTTCCCGTCGGTGAGCTGGTAGCCGAGCCCGACCACGCGCGGCGGGCCGTCGAAGCGGCTCGGGTGGGCCTGGTCGATCGCGACCGGCATCAGCGGCGCGTGGTGGGAGCCGCGCATGCAGCCCGCGACGGTGTGCGGGAACGCGAACGGCTCGAGCACCTCGCCGACCGCGGGCAGGCCGGACTGGGCGCGCACGATCATCACCGGGTCGTCCTTGCCGACGTAGCGGCCCGCCATCAGCGCCAGCCGCTGGGTCGAGGTGACGGCCGCGGTCTCGCCGAGCGTGCGCGAGATCACGCGCTTGATCACGTAGCGGCTGGGCGAGCCGATGAACAGCAGCAGGTCGTACATCTCCTCGGGGCACGAGAACGTCACGCGCCGGTCCTCGAACAGGTCGTGGACCTCGAAGTCGAAGCCGCCGTGCATCTTCGGGTCGATCACGAGCCCCGCCGTGGAGAACGGGTCGGCGAACATGCGGAACAGCGGGAGGTTCCAGGCGCCCGGCTCGGTCTTGTCGGCGAGGAAGCAGAGCACGGTCTCCGACGGCCGCGGCTCGAACTCGATCTCGGCGTAGCCCGGGCCCATGCCGCGCAGGTTGCCCGAGAAGGCGTCCGACAGCAGGTCCTGGCCGGCGCCGTAGAGGCCGAGCTCCTTCGCGACCCCGGTCGTGCGCTGGAAGACGTCCCAGGCGAGCTCGTGGATCGCCTGTGCGTCCGTGCCCTGATGGTGGGTCATGATGAGGTGCAGGTCATCGCCGCACGATGAGACCTGCGCGTCGACCAGCAGCCCTTCGCGAGCGCGCTCGAGCTCGCGGCGCGCCGCCTCGAGCATCTTGGGGTGCATGGCCGAGTGGCCGACGAACCCGCCGGTGTCGGCCTTGATGATGCTGAGCGTGAGCATGCTCTCCTCCAGCAGTCAGTCGTGGCCCCGCCGGGTCAGGGCGGGGCCTTTTGATCAAGCGACCGCGGCCCGTTCCATGCGCGCCAGCCGCTCGCGGCGGTCCGGGAAGCGCAGCACCGGGCGCTCGGGGCGTGCCGCCTCACAGCGCGTGCAGCGCAGGGTGGCCGTCAACGGGCCGGCGCAGTCCGGGCACAGGTGCGGCGTGTGCCGGTCGCGATGACCGGCGGGGTAGTACTTCTCGATTCGGGTCAGTTCGGAGGTCATCTCACCCTCCTCTGGATGGGGTACTGAAACTAGGCCGG
>Ga0182742_1001450_pt1 | contig 30330 bp, 27 predicted proteins | sample eDN5th37CBELigMG_FD_128880 | JGI IMG/M metagenome (GOLD analysis project Ga0182742, IMG submission 128880) | Enriched Miracle-Growth compost microbial communities from Emeryville, California, USA - eDNA 5th pass 37_C BE-Lig MG (version 2)... ... | reverse complement strand
GCTCACCGAGCAGTGCGATCGCAGTCCCGGCCGGGTCCTGACCGCGGCGATCGTCGCGCACCTCGTCACCGACTTCCCCGAAGCGCTCGTCACCATCGGATCCGGTCCCGAGCACACGCGCGATTTCTACACGTTCGGGAACGCCCTCGTCGCCGCCGCACCGCGCATCGCCAAGGAGTTCAAGGCCGTGTACGGCACCGACCTCGGACCGTTCTTCACCGGCTGGTTCGTCGGCGATCTGCTCGGCGCCGAGCGGACCACGACGTTGATGTTCCAGTCCGCCCGGACGGTCGCGTGGGTCAACAACTTCGGCCTCCAGAATCCCGCGACCCACGATGCGACCCGTGCCGAGATGCGGATCGCCACCGCCGTGGCCGGCGAGGTTCTCGATCTGCTCGAGGAGGCGCGGACGATCTGAATCCGGCCCTCTTCGTCCGTGGATCCGACTACGGTCGATGCCGTCGGCCCACGGAGCCGAGAAATTCTCCGCGAAGTGTCGATCGCCGGCCGCGCCGCTCGACGTGTACGTGAACGGACCGGAGATGCGGTCCCGAAACGGAGGAGAACCTCATGAAGTACATGCTGATCCTGCGAGTCACCGACCAGGCCCTCGCGGCGTCGAAGGAAGCGGATTTCACGGAAATCGTCAACGCGATGGGCCGATACAACGAAGAGCTCATCAAGGCGGGGGTCATGCTCGCCGGGGAGGGGCTCTCCGACCCCGAGGAGGGATTCGTCGTCGACTTCGACTCCGATCCTCCACTCGTGTCGGACGGGCCCTACGGTGAGACCAAGGAGCTGTTCTCCGGCTACTGGGTCATCCAGACCGCGACGAAGGAAGAGGCAGCCGAATGGGCGAGGCGCTGCCCACTCGGCCCGGGCAGCAAACTGGAAGTGCGCAGGGTCAACGAGCTCGAGGAGTTCGACCAGAGCAACGAGTACATCCAGAAGGAAGCGGGCTGGCGCGAGCAGCTGGGCACGGACCGTCCGATCACCGGCTGAGCCGTGGGCGAGAACGCCGTCGCAGAACGCGCACGCCGTGCCGTCGAGGCGGTGTGGCGCATCGAATCGGCGAAAATCGTTGCAGCGCTGACCCGTATGGTCGGCGACCTCGATCTCGCCGAGGACCTCGCCGGCCAGGCGCTGCTCGAAGCCATCGAGCAGTGGCCGGCCGGCGGGGTTCCCCGTAACCCTGCGGCCTGGCTGACCGCCGTCGCCAAACGCCGGGCGATCGACGGGTGGCGGCGGCGGGACCTGCTCGACGAGCGCTACGCGGCGATCGCGCGCGACCTCGACGCGTCGCGCTTCGACGACGAGGCCTGGGATCCCGATCGCATCGACGACGACGTGCTCCGCCTGATGTTCATCGCGTGCCACCCGGTGCTGGGCCGCAAAGCGCAGGTCGCGTTGACGCTCCGGGTGGTCGGCGGCCTGACCACCGAGGAGATCGCCCGCGCCTTCATGATCCCCACCGCGACGGTGCAGCAACGCATCGTTCGCGCCAAGAAGACCCTCACCGCGGCCAAAGTTCCGTTCGAGGTGCCGCCGCGGGCGGAGTTCGCGAACCGGCTGAGCGCCGTCCTCAACGTGCTCTACCTGGTATTCAACGAGGGATACGCCGCGACCTCGGGATCCGAATGGATGCGGGCGGATCTCGGGGCCGAGGCGTTGCGGCTCGCCCGGATCCTCGCCGAACTCGTGCCGCAGGAACCCGAAGCCCACGGGCTCGTCGCCCTGATGGAACTCACGGCGGCGCGTTTCGGCGCCCGCACCACGCCGACGGGAGAGCCGATCCTGCTGGCCGACCAGGACCGCACGCGCTGGGATCGCGCCCAGATCACCCGCGGCGTCGCTGCTCTCGCCCGTGCCGACGCGGTCGGCCGGGGTCGCGGACCGTACGCCCTGCAGGCGGCGATCGCCGAGTGTCACGCGCGCGCGGCAACTTTCGAGGACACCGATTGGGAGACGATCGTGCTTCTCTACGAGGCGCTCGGGCAGGTCGCGCCGTCGCCGGTGGTCGAACTCAACCGCGCCGCGGCCGTGTCCATGGCGTACGGCCCGGCGCCCGCGCTGGAATACGTCGACAAGCTCGTCGCCGACGGCGAACTCGCCGGCTACCACCTGTTGCCGAGTGTGCGCGGCGAGCTGCTCCGGCAGCTGGGCCGCATCGACGAAGCCCGCGCCGAACTGCTCGAGGCCGCGCGGCTGACCGGCAACGAACGGGAGCGCGCGGTCCTGCTCGCGAAGGCCGAGGAACTGCGCGACCGGCCGTGATCGGCACCGTCAGGAGCGGGAGAACTCCGACGCTCGGCGCACCTGCTCGGGCGTCGGGGTCACGCCCGTGTACAGCGCGAACTGCAACGCCGCCTGCAGCGCGATCACCTCGGCGCCGGTGATGACCGTGTGACCGTGGGCGCGCCCCGCCCGGATCAGCGGTGTCTCGGGCGGCATCGCGACCACGTCGAAGACCACCGTCGCGGCCTCGACCGCGGCGGACGGGAACGGCAGCGCCTCGGCTTCGGGACCACCCGCCATGCCGATCGGGGTCGCGTTGATCAGCACGGCGGGGGAGGAGTCGCCGAGGTCGGCGCGCCACACGTATCCGTACCGGTCGGCGAGCGCGGTCCCGGCGGCCTCGTTCCGCGCGACGACGGTGACGTCGGTGAAGCCGTGTTCCCGGACCGCCGCGACCACCGCCTTGGCCATACCGCCGCTGCCCGCGACCGCGACCGACAGCCCCGGATCGACGCCGTGCTCGCGGAGCAGATCCAGCACCGCCTGGAAGTCGGTGTTGTAGGCGTGCAGCACCCCGTCCTCGTTGACGATGGTGTTGACCGAATCGATCGCACGGGCCGACTCGTGCATCACGTCGACGAGCGGGATCACCTTCTCCTTGAACGGCATCGACACCCCGGCACCCCGGATGCCGAGCCCGCGGATACCCGTGACCGCGGCCTCGATGTCGGAGGGCGCGAACGCCTTGTACACGTAGTCCAGGCCGAGTTCGTCGTACAGGTAGTTGTGGAATCGGGTGCCGATGTTGCTGGGCCGGCCCGACAGCGAGATGCACAGCCGGGTGTCCTTGTTGATCCGCGGAGCCATGACCTCCAACCTAAACCCGCTGCATCCCGCGAGGCACTCGGTCTGCGCTCGGAGATGGCGGTCGGTGTACCGACATGTCGGTACCTCAACCACCAGAGCCGGCGCCTCCGACGCGGACGAACCGGGCATGGGCGACCGAGGGGGACGAGACGAACTCGACGCACTCGAAATCGGTGGTGAGCACGTCGTCGTCGAACACGCGCTCGCCGCGGCCGAGCAGCACCGGCACGATCGCCAGATGCAACTCGTCGACCAAACCCGCGCGCAGGTACTGCCGGACGGTCGCGGGACCACCTCCGACCCGCACATCCGCACCGTCGGCGGCCTCGACGGCCTGTTCGAGCGCGTCCTCGATGCCGCCGGTGACGAAGTGGAAGACGGTGCCGCCGCCCAGGGCGATCGGATCGCGGGGATGGTGGGTGAGTACGAAGACCGGGTGATGGAAGGGCGGTTCGTCGCCCCACCAGCCCGACCACTCGTCGCTGTCCTCCCATCTCCCGCGGATGGGGCCGAACATGTTGCGGCCCATGATCGTTGCGCCGATCCCGTCGATCCCGCGGGCCATGAAGTCGTCGTCGACCCCGGTCTGTCCGCCGTCCCTCCCGAACGACCGGTGGAAGGACCGGGTCTCGTGCACCCACCCGAGGATCCGTTCCCCGCCGATCCCGCCGGGGTTCTGCAGGCTCTGATCGGGCCCGGCGGAACAGCCGTCGACCGTGATCGCGAAATTCTGTACCCGAAGCCGTGCCATCGTCGAACTCCTTCGAATCGTCCGTGGAAATCGTTCCCGTGTCACAGTGAAGTCGGAGACCGTGCCGTCGTCCGGACATCGGCGAACAGAAATGCGCGATCCGCGATGTCCGGATCGGCCCTGCGACTCCGACTCGGCGGTGAAGCCCCATCCGGGGGCGTGGCAGAGGAGACGACCGTGAAATACATGCTGTTGATCTACAACCGTCCCGGCTTCGTCGAGGACCTGAGCGACACCGCGCGGGAGGAACTGTTCGGGGAGGTCGACGCGATCATGGCCGAACTCACCGAATCCGGTGAACTCGTCGGCGGGCAGGCCCTGACCGACCCGTCCACCGCCCGCACCGTGCGGCAGGGGGCGACCGCCGCGCACACCGTCACCGACGGTCCGTTCATGGAGAGCAAGGAACAGTTCTGCGGCTACGTCGAGGTCGATGTCGACAGCCTGGACCGGGCCGTGGAGATCGCCGCGCGCTGGCCCGACGTGCGCTACGGCGGGGCGATGGAGGTCCGGGCCGTGATGCACGACGGCGGGGCCGAGATGTGAGCGACCCGCAGGACCTGCTGCGCACCCTCGCGCCGCAGGTCCTCGGGTACCTCGCGGCGCGGCACGGACAGTTCGACGCGTGCGAGGACGCGGTGCAGGAGGCGTTGCTCGCCGCGCACCGGCAGTGGCCGGTCGAGGGCGTGCCGTCGAATCCGCGCGGCTGGCTGATCACCGTCGCGCAGCGGCGGCTCACCGATGAGTGGCGCAGCGACAGCGCGCGCCGCGACCGCGAACATTCCTGGGCGGCAACGGAACCGGACCGAACCGTCACCGATCTCACCGACGCCGGGCATCAGGGTGACGACACGTTGACAGTGCTGTTCCTGTGCTGTCATCCGGCGCTGTCGCCGTCCTCGCAGATCGCGTTGACCCTGCGCGCGGTCGGGGGACTGGACACCGCGCGCGTCGCGCGGGCGTTCCTGGTGCCGGAAACGGCGATGACCCGGCGCATCACCCGCGCCAAACAGGCGATCCGCGACGCCGGGGCGACCTTCACGCTGCCCGCTGCGGCGGACCGCGCCGAACGGTTGCAGGCGGTTCGCCACGTGCTCTATCTGATCTTCAACGAGGGCTACACCAGTTCCGGGGGACCGTCCCTGATCTCGCACGAACTCAGCGCCGAAGCGATCCGCCTGACCCGCCTGCTGCACGCGCTGCTGCCCGAGGACGCCGACACCACCGGACTGCTCGCGCTCATGCTGCTCACCGATGCCCACCGCGACGCCCGGACCGACCCCTCCGGCGCCCTGATCCCTCTCGCCGAGCAGGACCGGACCCGCTGGGACCGGGCGCAGATCGACGAGGGGACCGCGCTGGTCACGGCCGCGCTCACCGCCGCCCCGCCCGGGCCGTACCAACTGCAGGCCGCGATCGCCGCGGTGCACGCGGAGGCCACCCGCGCCGAGGGTACCGACTGGGCGCAGATCGTCGCCCTGTACCGGGTGCTGGAACACGTCGCCCCCAATCCGATGGTCACGGTGAACCGGGCGGCCGCCGAGGGCATGCTCGAGGGCCCGCGCGCCGGGCTGGATCTCCTCGCGACGGTGGCCGACGACCGGCGGCTCGCCGGCAACCACCGGGCGGTCGCGGTCCGGGCGCACCTGCTGGAGATGGCGGGTGAGGCTGCCGCTGCGCGCGCGGCGTACCTCGACGCGGCCAGGCTGACGGCGAGCGTTCCCGAACAGCGCTATCTGCAGGGACGGGCGGCGCGGCTGTCGCCGACCGGGATGCCTGAGGAGCATCGGGACAGGTCGCGGTCGCGTCGGTGAGCGCGCGGTGGTCGGCCGCGGTCACCGACAGTCCGTACCGCACCGCGACCGTCAGGTACTTGCCCGCGAACCAGCAGCGGGTGCTCGACGCGGGCGGCAGCCAGTCGGCGGGAGTGCGGTCGCGTTTGTCCTCGTTGGCCTCACCGTCCACGGCGACGAGGTTGAAGTCGATGTCGTTGGCGAACTGCCGGCGCAGCTGCGGTGGCCACGTCGCGGCGCCGAGGTCCCACGCCGCTGCCAGGGGAAAGATGTGGTCGACGTGCACCGCCCGGGCGTCGCTGCGCCGGAACAGGATTCGCTCTCCCGTGTACGGGTCGTCGAGGGTTCCCGACAGCACGACGCAATCGCCCGTGCCGGGACGGAACGTCGCCTCGCGCAGGTCGCGCGCAAGCACGTTGTTGCGGGTGTCGCAGCCGTCGTGCCCACCACGACCGGGATGGTCGTCCGACCAGGCCGGCCCGAAGACGCACGCTTCGCCGGTGTCGCAGCCGCGCTGATATCCCGGCACGTGCGGACGCCGGAACACCACTTCGACGCCGGCGAGCAACCGCCCGAGGTCTTCGCGGGACGGGCTGCCGGGCGCGGCCGGCCCCGTCGGCCCGGTTCGTTCCCATCCCAGCGACGCGACGATCGCGACCGCCACCACCACGACCCAGACGCCCCTGCCCCCGCGCACCGGCCGATCGTCGCAGCAGGCACCGACAACCGGGATCGATCAGCCCCGGGTGCTCATCCGTCGACGGTCAACGGAAACCGGGCAGCGTGGATCGACGAGACGGTTCGGCCGTCGTGCCCGATGATCCACGATCCGCCGCTCTGCTTGCACTGGGCGATCCGGTCGAACACGGTGAGCAGGAAGAAGATCGCCTGCTCGGGACTGGCGGTCGCGGCCAGGCGATGGGATTCGCCGTGTTTGGTGCCGTCGAGCCACACCCCGCACTGGCCGTCCAGCCGCAGGGTGGTGACGTGACCGGAATCGACGAACGCGTACTTGACCTGTTCCCAGGGGGTGTTGGAGCTGTAGGTCTGCTCGAGGACCTGGATCAGAATCGTCATGGCGGACTCCTGGTGAGGGACCTGTTCACCAGTGTCCCAGTGTCGTTCCCGCTGTGCGCCCGATCCGCGGGTGCGCTCAGCGAACCGTGATGACGACCTTGCCGCGGGCATGGCCGCCTTCGACGACGGCGAGCGCCGCACCCGCCTCCCGCAGCGGGAACGTCCGCTCGACGTGCGGGTCCACGGTGCCGTCCGCGACGAGAGCCGCAACGGCCGCGAACACCTCGGTGGTGCGTCGCCGTTCCACTCCGGAACCGCCCAGTTCCGCCGCCCCGGCCGGATCGGCGACGCTGACGATGCGGGCTCCGGGAGCGGCCGCGGCGAACGCCCGGAGGGTCGCGCCGCCGACCAGGTCGACGATCGCGGTGATGCCGGAAGCGGCGGCGCCGGAAACACGGTCGGCCGCGTCGTCGCCGGATTCGATCCAGGTGGCGCCGTTGCCTTCCACCAGGTCCCGCTTGCCGGCCGACGCGACCCCGAGCACGGTTGCGCCGCGAGCCCGCGCGAGCTGGGTCGCGGCTGATCCGACGCCCCCGCCGGCACCGATCACCAGCACGGTGTCCTCGTCCGTGATCGCGAGTGCGTCGACGATGTCGAATGCGGTGCCCAGCGCCACCGGGACGGTCGCGGCGGCGGCGAAACTCACCGGCTCCGGTTTGCGGGCGGCGCTGTGCGCGTTGAGCAGGGTGTACTCGGCGTATCCACCGAACCCGGTCGCGGTCGCGCCGAAGACCGCGTCCCCGATCGCGAAGCCGTCGACGCGGTCGCCGACGGCGGTGACGACACCGGACACCTCCCGGCCCAGCACGGCCGGCAGGGTCACGGGCACCGTGTCCTTGCGGGTGCCCGCCCGGACCTTCCAATCGGCCGGGTTCACGCCCGCCGCGTGCACCGCCACCAGCAACTGCCCGGGACCCGGTACGGGGAAGTCGGGGTCGAGGAACTGCTGGGTTTCGGGGCCGCCGTATTCGGCGAAACCGTAGGCGAGGGGCATGCGCTCAGCCTAGGGCGGCTCCGCCGCCGGTGTGTCTTTGTGGCGGCCCTGACCGCCGGAAAGACGCACCGGCGCCGAAGGCGCACACGCCTGGCACCATGGTGGGCATGTTGCACGGGGTCTGGTCACCGGGATCGGGTCTGTTGTTGTGGCGCGACCCCTCGGCCCCGCGCGACGACGACCTGCTGCCGTCGGTGCTGCGGCGCTGGACCGACCGCCCGTTCCGGCATCGCGTCGAGCTGAAACTGCCCGGGGACGACGAGCCGCGCACCCTGCCCGCGGTCGCCGTGGCACCTCCGGATGCTGCCCAGCTCCTGCTGGATCTGCCGCGCCGGCCCGACGGCGTGTCCGGGGACCTGCGTTTCCTCGCGCACGTCGCCCGCGGCATCGAACGCTGGGCTCAGGCAGGCCGCGTCGCACCCCAGATGCATCGCGCCGAGAAGCAGTGGTGGGTGCGCTGGCAGTTGCTCGGCGGGGAGCGGACCCGCGCGTGGAAGGCGGAACTGGTCGCCGCGATGCCCCCGGTGCAGCGGCAGCTGGGCAATCCGTCGCGGCTGCTCGAGAACCTGTGCACCGAACTCACCGACCCGATCACCCGGTCGATGCTCGGGTCCGGCACCTCGCTGCATCCGCTGATCGCGGCGCTGACCGAGGGGGCGCCGCACCACGCGGGCACCCAGCGCATGGCCGACGCGCTCGACGAGTGGCGCGCGAGCCTGTCGGGCAACGAACCCGACCTGGTGCTGCGGCTCGTCGAACCCGACGAGGCCGACGATCCCGCGGACGCCCTGTGGCGGCTCGAGGTGTGCCTGCGGTCGGAGGGCCAGGCCCCGGCGCCGGTGCCGATCGGCGGCACCGACGCGGAACTGCTGCAGATCGGCATCCGCAAGCTCGGCGCCGCGTTGAAGGCCTACCCGCGGCTGCAGGACGTGCCCCGCGACCCCGACAGCCTGGACCTGCTGCTGCCCACGCCCGTCGTCGTCGACCTCGTCGAGCACGGCGCGCGTGCCCTGCAGGACACCGGCGTGGCGCTGCTGCTCCCGCGCGCGTGGGCGACGGTCGAACCGTCGCTGCGGTTGCGTGTCGAGTCCGCCGCCGCCCCGGTCGCGGCCGAGGAGAGCGCGGTCGGCATGAACGCGATCGTCTCCTACGAATGGCAGCTCGCGGTGGGCGACATGCTGCTCAGCGCGACCGAGATGGAACAGCTCGTCGCCGCCAACAGCGACCTGGTCAAGTTGCGCGGCAAGTGGGTCAAGGCGGACGCCGCCGCGCTGGCCCAGGCCGCCCGGTACGTGACCCGCAATTCCGGGCAGGACACCACCCTCGGCTCGTTGTTCGCGCAGTTCACCGGCGACGACGTGCCGCCCGCCGAGGTCACCGACATCAGTGCCTCCGGCTGGGTCGCGACGCTGCTCGACGGGCAGGCACACCCGGAACCGGTCCCGGCCCCGGCCGGTCTGCACGCGACCCTCCGGCCCTACCAGCAGCGCGGTCTGGACTGGCTGGCGTTCATGAGCGGACTCGGACTCGGGGCGGTGCTCGCCGACGACATGGGCCTGGGCAAGACCGTGCAGGTGCTGGCGTTGCTGGTGCACGAACGCACCCGTGGCCCGGTCCGGCCGACGCTGCTGGTGTGCCCGATGTCGGTGGTCGGCAACTGGCAGCGCGAGGCCGCGAAATTCGCGCCCGGCCTGCGCGTCCACGTCCACCACGGGTCGGGCCGGTTGCGCGACGACGACCTGGCCGCCGTGGTCGACGACAGCGACCTGGTCATCACCACCTACGCGATCGTCGCCCGCGACCTGGCACACGTGCGGGCGCTGCCCTGGCATCGGGTGGTGCTCGACGAGGCGCAGCACGTGAAGAACGCGAACACCGCGCAGTCCCGCGCGGTGCGGTCGGTCGCGGCCTCGCATCGCATCGCGTTGACCGGCACGCCCGTGGAGAACCGGCTCGAGGAACTGAGGTCGATCCTCGACTTCGCGAATCCGCGGCTGCTGGGTTCGCCGGCGTCGTTCCGGGCCCGGTTCGCGGTGCCCATCGAACGCGAACGCGACGCGGCGGCCGCGGCCCGGCTGCGGGCACTGACCGCCCCGTTCGTGCTGCGCCGCGTCAAGACCGACCCGGACGTGATCGCCGACCTGCCCGAGAAGTTCGAGCAGACCGTCCGCGCGAACCTCACCGCGGAGCAGGCCGCGCTGTACCGGGCGGTCGTCGACGACATGATGCGCAAGATCAAGGAGAAGGAGGGGATGGCCCGCAAGGGCGCGGTCCTCGCGGCGCTGACCCGGCTCAAGCAGGTGTGCAACCATCCGGCGCACTATCTCGCCGACGGATCGCCGGTGCTGCGCCGCGGCCGCCACCGCTCCGGCAAGCTCGGCCTGGTCGAGGACATCGTCGAGTCGGTGCTCGCCGACGGCGAGAAGGTCCTGCTGTTCACCCAGTTCCGCGAGTTCGGTGCGCTCATCGCCCCCTATCTCGCCGAGCGGTTCTCCACGCAGGTGCCCTTCCTGCACGGCGGGGTGTCCAAGACCCGCCGCGACGCGATGGTCACCGGGTTCCAGGAACCGGACGGACCTCCGATCATGCTGCTCTCGCTCAAGGCCGGCGGAACCGGACTCAATCTGACCGCGGCCAATCACGTCGTGCACCTGGACCGATGGTGGAATCCGGCGGTGGAGAATCAGGCCACCGACCGTGCGTTCCGGATCGGCCAGCGGCGCGACGTGCAGGTGCGCAAGCTCGTGTGCGTCGGCACCGTCGAGGAACGGATCGACGAGATGCTCACCGGCAAACAGGAACTCGCGGACCTCGCGGTGGGTGTGGGGGAGAACTGGATCACCGAGCTGTCCACCGACCAACTCCACGCCCTGCTGACCCTGAGCGACGACGCGGTGGGTGAATAACCATGGCGCGAAACAACTTCCGCAGATACGGCACACCGATCCGCGTCGACGGCGGCATCGAGGCCCGCACCAAACGTGGCGCGATCGGGCGTAGCTGGTGGTCGAAGGAACTGATCGGTGCCATGGAGCAGGTCGCCGACAAGGGCCGGCTGACCCGCGGCCGCACCTACGCGCGCTCCGGGCAGGTGCTCTCGATGCGGCTCGAACCGGGCGCGGTCGTCGGCGACGTGCAGGGCAGCCAGCTGCGCCCGTTCACCGCGACCGTCACGGTCCGCACCCTCGACGAGGAGGCGATCGCCGAACTAGTCGAGCAGGTGCGTTCGGCGCCCGGGATGCTCGCGCGGCTCGCGGCCGGGGCGCTGCCGGAGGAGCTGGGGCCGCTACTGCTGCCGCGACGCGCCGGGGAGCTCGACTTCGACTGCACCTGCCCCGACGACGGCTGGCCCTGCAAGCACGCCGCGGCGGTGGCGTATCTGCTGGCCGAACACGTCGACGAACACCCGCTGGCCGTGCTCACCCTGCGCGGTGTGGGCCTCGAGCGGCTGATCGGCGAGGTCGATGCGTCGCAGCCGCCCGCCGACGACTTCTACGGCGACGACACGGAACTGCCGGAACTGCCGATGGAGCGGTTCCGCCCGGCGCTCGAGGATCTGGACCCGATGCTGCTGCGGCGTGCGCTGCGCGCGGGCGGCACGGACGAGGCCGTCGTCATCCGCGCGGTCTCCGACCTGGAGGATCTGTACCGCCGCCTGCGATGATGCGGCGTCGCCGGGATCCGGCAAGATGTGACGGTAGACATACATGGACTTCCAACTATAGGATGGACACAGACTTCGAGGGGCGCTTTCGGTGCCCTACGTCCGAACCGTCGATCAGCAAAGGACTCGCGACAATGAGCATTCGTGAACTCACCCACTTCATCGGTGGCGAGCACGTCGCCGGGACATCCGGGCGATTCGGGGACGTCTTCGACCCCAACACCGGCGAGGTGCAGGCACGCGTCCCGCTCGCCACCCAGGCCGAGGTCGAAGCCGCCATCGCCAACGCCGAAGAGGCCCAGAAGGTGTGGGCGTCGTGGAACCCGCAGAAGCGCGTCCGCGTGCTGATGCGGTTCCTGCAGCTCGCGCAGGACAACATGGACGAACTCGCCCGGCTGCTGTCGAGCGAGCACGGCAAGACCATCCCCGACGCCAAGGGCGACGTCCAGCGCGGCCTCGAGGTCGTCGAGGTCGCTCTCGGTGCCCCGCACCTGCTCAAGGGTGAATACACCGAGTCCGCCGGCACCGGCATCGACGTCTACTCGATGCGCCAGCCCCTCGGCGTCGTCGCCGGCATCACCCCGTTCAACTTCCCCGCGATGATCCCGCTGTGGAAGGCCGCCCCGGCGCTCGCGGCCGGTAACGCGTTCGTTCTCAAGCCCTCCGAGCGCGACCCCTCGGTGCCGCTGCGCCTCGCGGAGCTGTTCCTCGAGGCCGGCCTGCCCGCCGGTGTCTTCAACGTCGTCAACGGCGACAAGGAATCCGTCGACGTCCTGCTCAACGATCCGCGTGTCAAGGCCCTCGGCTTCGTCGGCTCCACCCCGATCGCGCAGTACATCTACGAGACCGCCGCGAAGAACGGCAAGCGCGCACAGTGCTTCGGCGGCGCGAAGAACCACGCGATCATCATGCCGGACGCCGACCTCGACCAGGTCGCGGACGCACTCGTCGGCGCCGCCTACGGCTCGGCCGGTGAGCGCTGCATGGCGCTGTCCGTCGCCGTCCCGGTCGGTGAGGAGACCGCCGACCGCCTCGTCGCCAAGCTCCAGGACCGCATCGCCGAGCTGCGCATCGGCACCAGCTTCGACGAGAAGGCCGACTTCGGTCCGCTCGTGACCGCCGCCGCTCGCGACCGCGTGCACGACTACATCGCCAAGGGTGTCGAGGAAGGTGCCGAGCTCGTCGTCGACGGCCGCGGCTTCGTCCTCGAGGGCAACGAGAACGGCTTCTTCTCCGGCGCGACCCTGTTCGACAAGGTCACCACCGACATGTCGATCTACCGCGAGGAGATCTTCGGCCCGGTGCTCACCGTCGTGCGCGCCCGCGACTACGAGGACGCGCTGCGTCTGCCGACCGAGCACGAGTACGGCAACGGCGTCGCCATCTTCACCCGCGACGGCGACACCGCCCGCGACTTCGCCACCCGCGTCCAGGTCGGCATGGTCGGCGTCAACGTCCCGATCCCGGTGCCGATCGCCTACTACACCTTCGGCGGCTGGAAGGCCTCCGGCTTCGGTGACCTCAACCAGCACGGTCCCGACGCCTTCCGCTTCTACACCAAGACCAAGACGATCACGCAGCGCTGGCCGTCCGGCGTCAAGGAGGGCGACCTCGAGGGTGCCCACGTGAGCGACACCGACCACTTCGTCATCCCCACGATGGACTGAGCGCCTCGGACCGGACCGGACGACAGACCCAGACAGGATCAGCATGTTCACCCTCACCGACGACGACCGGGCGATCCGCGACACCGCCCGCGACTTCGCCACCGAGTACCTGGCACCGAACGCAGTGGAATGGGACCAGGCCAAGCATTTCCCGGTCGACGTGATGCGCAAGGCCGCGGCACTCGGCATGGGCGGCATCTACGTCCGCGAGGACGTGGGCGGCTCCGGACTGCGTCGACTCGACTCGGTGCGGATCTTCGAGGAGCTCGCCAAGGGCTGCCCGTCGATCGCCGCGTACATGTCCATCCACAACATGGTCACGTGGATGATCGACAAGTTCGGCAACGACGATCAGCGGCGCCGCTGGGTGCCGGGGCTGTGCTCGATGGAACAGCTCGGCAGCTACTGCCTCACCGAACCGGGCGCAGGCTCGGACGCGGCGGCCTTGAGCACCAAGGCCGTCCGCGACGGTGACGACTACGTGCTCACCGGCGTCAAGCAGTTCATCTCCGGCGCCGGCACGTCCGACGTGTACGTCGTGATGGCGCGGACCGGCGAACCCGGCCCGCGCGGCATCTCGGCGTTCATCGTCCCGAAGGACACGCCGGGTCTGTCGTTCGGCGCGAACGAGAAGAAGATGGGCTGGAACGCCCAGCCCACCCGCCAGGTCATCCTCGAAGGCGCGCGGGTGCCGGCGGAGAACCTGCTCGGCGCCGAGGGCGGCGGCTTCCGCATCGCGATGCAGGGCCTCAACGGCGGCCGCCTCAACATCGCCGCGTGCTCGGTCGGCGGCGGCCAGACCGCCCTCGACCGCACCGTCGCCTACCTCGCCGAACGCAAGGCGTTCGGCGACCGGCTCCTCGACTCCCCGGCGCTGCAGTTCCGCCTCGCGGACATGCGCACCGAACTCGAGGCGGCCCGGACGCTGCTGTGGCGGGCGGCGGACGCTCTCGACCAGGGCGCCGACGACGTCGTCGAACTGTGCGCGATGGCAAAGCGTTTCGCCACCGACGCCGGTTTCGAGGCCGCGAACGAGGCGCTGCAGCTGCACGGCGGCTACGGCTATCTCGCCGAGTACGGTATCGAGAAGATCGTGCGGGATCTGCGTGTGCATCAGATCCTGGAAGGAACCAACGAGATCATGCGGGTGGTCGTCGCGCGCAGCGTGGTGGCCGCGGCGCAGACAGGAGCGGCATGACCGGGCAGGAACCGGAAGTTCTCGTCGAGGTGTCGAACGGCGTCGGCCGTCTGACCCTCAATCGCCCCAAGGCGATCAACGCTCTCAACCACGGCATGGTCCGTACCATCGCCGAAAATCTCCGCACATGGGCCGACGACGACTCGATCCGGGCCGTCGTCGTGTCCGGGGCGGGGGAGCGGGGGCTGTGCGCCGGCGGTGACATCGTCTCGATCTACCACGACGCCAAGGACGGCGGCACCGGATCGCAGGAGTTCTGGCGCGACGAGTACATCCTCAACGCCGCGATCGGCCGCTACCCGAAGCCCTACGTGGCGATCATGGACGGCATCGTGATGGGCGGCGGCGTCGGCATCTCCGCCCACGGCAACGTGCGGGTCGTCACCGAACGCTCCACCATCGCCATGCCCGAGGTCGGCATCGGCTTCGTCCCCGACGTCGGCGGCACCTACCTGCTCTCGCGTGCCCCCGGTGAACTCGGCACCCACATCGCGCTCACCACCGGCCGGCTGAAGGCGGGCGACGCGATCGCCCTCGGCTTCGCCGACCACTTCGTCCCGTCCGAGTCGCTCGACAAGTTCGTCGGGGCGATCGGAAGCGCCGGGCTCGACGACGCGATCGCCGAATACTCCGGGACTGCACCGGAATCCGAACTGCTCGCACAGCAGTCGTGGATCGACGCCGCCTACTCCGCGGACACCGTCGAGGAGATCGTCGAACGCCTGCAGGCCTCCGGCCTCCCCGAAGCACAGGCCACCGCCGAGCAGATCCTCGGCAAGTCGCCCGTCGCGCTGAAGGTCACGCTGCGCTCGCTGCGGCAGGCCCGGGAGGCCGGCAGCCTCGAGCAGGTGCTCGACGAGGAATACCGGGTGTCGCTCGCGTCGCTGAAGTCGCACGACCTCGTCGAGGGCATCCGTGCCCAGGTCGTCGACAAGGACCGCAACCCGCAGTGGTCGCCGGCCACCCTCGCCGACGTGACCACCGCCGACGTCGATGCCTACTTCCAGCAGCTCGGCGAGCTCGAACTCGGCCTCGCCGCATCCCAAGGAGAATGACATGAGTGCTCTCCCCACCGTCGCGTTCCTCGGTCTCGGCCACATGGGCGGGCCGATGGCCGCGAACCTCGTCAAGGCCGGCTACTCGGTCACCGGATTCGACCCGGTACCCGCCGCCCAGGAACAGGCGACCAAGGACGGAATCACCGTCGTGGCCTCCGCCGTCGAGGCCGTGCGCGACGCCGACGTCGTCATCACCATGCTGCCCAACGGCAAGCTCGTGCTCGATCTCTACGACGAGATCCTGCCCGCCGCCAAGCCGAACACCCTGTTCATCGACAGCTCCACCATCGACGTCGCCGACGCCCGCGAGGCGGCCGAACGCGCCCACAAGGCCGGACATCGCGCCATCGACGCCCCCGTCTCCGGCGGCGTCGCGGGTGCCGCCGCCGGCACGCTGGCGTTCATGGTCGGCGGTTCCGAGGACGACTTCGCCACCGCGCAGCCGCTGCTCGACGTCATGGGCAAGAAGGTCGTGCACTGCGGCGCCTCCGGTGTCGGGCAGGCCGCGAAGATCTGCAACAACATGATCCTCGGCGTGTCGATGATCGCGATCAGCGAGGCGTTCGTGCTCGGCGAGAAACTGGGCCTGAGCAACCAGGCGCTGTTCGACGTCGCGTCCAACGCGTCCGGCCAGTGCTGGGCGCTGACCAGCAACTGCCCGGTCCCCGGACCGGTCCCGACGACTCCGGCGAACAACGACTACCAGCCGGGCTTCGCGGCAGCACTCATGGACAAGGACCTCGGACTGGCCGCGAACGCGCTGCGGGCCAATGGAGTGGAGGGCGAACTCGGGCTGCGCGCGGCCGAGCTCTACCATCGGTTCAACACCGGTGGCGGTGGCGGACTCGACTTCTCCGCCATCATCACCGACATCCGTGCCCGTTCGAATGCAGAGGACAACCAGTGACCGATTTCGAGACCATCCTGCTCGACCGCAAGGGTCGCGTGGGACTCATCACGCTCAACCGGCCCAAGGCGCTCAACGCGCTCAACAGCCAGCTGATGCGCGAAGTGGTCGCAGCCGTCGAGGAACTCGACGCCGACCGCGAGATCGGCGCGATCGTCATCACCGGCTCGGAGAAGGCGTTCGCAGCCGGCGCCGACATCAAGGAGATGGCGCCGAAGACCTACTCCGAGGCGTACGGCGAGGACTTCTTCTCCGACTGGGACAAGATCTCGTCCGCCCGTACCCCGATCATCGCCGCGGTCTCCGGCTACGCGCTGGGCGGCGGCTGTGAGCTGGCGATGCTGTGCGACTTCATCATTGCGGCGGACACCGCGAAGTTCGGGCAGCCCGAGATCAAGCTGGGCGTCATCCCGGGCATCGGCGGTTCGCAGCGCCTGACCCGCGCTGTCGGCAAGGCGAAGGCCATGGACATGTGCCTGACCGGACGCAACATGGATGCCGAGGAAGCCGAACGCGCCGGCCTGGTTTCGCGCATCGTGCCGGCCGCCGAGCTGCTCGACGTCGCGCTCGAGACCGCAACCACCATCGCGTCGATGTCGCTGTCCGCGGCCATCATGGCGAAGGAAGCGGTCAACCGCGCGTTCGAGACGACCCTCGCCGAGGGCGTGAAGTTCGAACGGCGCCTGTTCCATTCGACGTTCGCCACCGCCGACCAGAAGGAAGGCATGGCCGCGTTCATCGAGAAGCGCACGCCGGAATTCAAGCACGCATAGCGTGGTGTTCGAGCACGCCTGAGCGTGATACGACTGCAGGGCCGACCCGGAAGGGTCGGCCCTGCAGTCGTTTTCGTGATCTGGATCGGCTCCGTCACCACTTGGTGGGCGCGCCACCGGTGTCGAAGTCGCCGGCGTCGTGCCGCATCCCGGCCAGGATGCGCAGCAGCGGCTCGAGTTGATCGTCGGGAATGCCGGGTCGCGAGAACACCTCGGTGTTGAGCTTCTCGGTCGCGGCGATCGCCAGCGCGCGACCGTCGTCGGTGAGTTCGACCAGTGTCGCGCGGCGGTCGCTCGGGTGCGGGGTCCGGCGCACCAGCCCTGCCGATTCGAGCCGGTCCACCGCGTTCGTGACGCTGGTCGGGTGCACCTGCAGCCGCGCGCTGGCCTTGGCCATCGGCAGGGCGCCCTGGCGCGTGAAGTGCAGCAACGTCAGCAGTTCGTAGCGCGCGAAGGTGAGACCGAACGGTTTGAGCACCTCTTCGACCCGCGCCATGAGGATCTGCTGGGCCCGCATCAGCGACGTCACCACGGCCATGCCGTCCGCGACCTCACCCCAGCCGTGGTCGATCCACTGGCGGTGGGCTTCGGCGATGGGGTCGAGCGGCAGCGGTGCAGGCATACGTCGATCATCCCACGAAGGAACGCCCGATCGGACAGTGGACACCGTCCGAAATCGATTCCGCGGGTGTCGCGGACGGCGATTCCGGGGGAGGTGACGGCCCGAACGGCCGGCACCGGGACCCGGAATGCCCGCTGTGCCGACGGTGATCACCAACCACGAGGTGCCACCGCATGTTTCGCGCCCGCGGACGGTCAGCGGAAGGCGTAGTCGGGGAAGCGTTCGTCCACCTCTTCGACGGTCAGCCCGAACTCCTCGAGGGTGTAGCGATGCGCGGGTTTGCGGTCGCCCTGGCGGCTTTCGGTGTGCAGGGCCGCCATCGCCGCTTCGGCCTCGGCGCTGAGACCGATTCCGAAGCGGTCGTAGAGCGAACCGATCGTGCCGATCGGGTCGCCGACGAAGTCGCGGTAGTCGACGTCGACGAATCGGGCCTGGTCGTGCCGGGCCCGGACCTCGGTGAACTTCTCGAAGCCGCGCGCCCACAGGTCGAGCTGGCTGCGGCCGATCGTGTCGCCGACGAAGGCCTCCGACCACCCCTCCGAGGCCTGCGCGGTGAGGCTGCACACCGACGGGATGACGGTGCGCGGGTCACGATGGGTGACGACGACGAGCGCGTCCGGGTACACGGTGAGCAACTCGTCGAGCGCGAACAGGTGACTCGGGTTCTTCAGCACCCAGCGCTTGTCGGCGTCGGGCAGGCCGATGAGCTGCAGATTGCGGCGGTGCCGCTCGTAGGCGCTCGTCCAGTCCTGGGTGGCGAGCCACCGGGAGTAGGTGGGCAGGTGCGCGAGGCACTCGTACGACACGGACCGGAAGGACTGGCGCAGCAGCTGCCAGCATTCCTCGACCTCACCGGCGGACATGTAGTGCACGCCCATGAACTCCGGGTGCTCGATGTGGTGCTGCGCGAATCCGGCCTCGATTCCGGCGAACACCGGGTTGTCCGCCCACGTGTCCCGCGGCGGCCGCGGCTGGGGCATCTCCGTCAGCCACATCTCGAGCCCCTGGTGGGCCGGGTCGGCGGTGAGCAGCCGGTGCAGCGCGGTGGTGCCGGTGCGGGGTAGTCCGGTGACGAAGATCGGGCGGGTGATCTCGACGTCGGCGTGTTCGGGATGCTGTTTCCAGGCGGCCTCGGACAGCAGGCGCGCGACGAGGGCGCCGCGCAGGAACACCCGCGACATCTTGCTGCCGAGCGGTGTCAGTTTCTCGTCGCGGGCGTACGACTCGAGCAGGACGCCGAGGGCCTCGTGGTAGTCGTCGCTGCCGAAGTCGGTCAGTCCGGTCAACCGGGTTGCGGACTCGTGCAGGGATTCGGCGCTGCCGATGGTGGTGCGTTCGGTCATGGTGGACTCCGTCCCCGTGTGCCTTCGTGGCGGCTCCTGTCGCCACAAAGGCACACGGCTCAATGATGAAATTCGCCGCAGTTGACGTCGAGGCACTGCCCGGTGATCGCCGACGCCATCGGCGAGGCCAGGAAGATCACCGCGTCGGCGATCTCCTCGGTGGTGGGCAGGCGACGCAGGTCGCTGGCGGCTGCGGTGTGCTCGTAGATCTGCTCGACGGTGGTGCCGTACTTACCGGCCTGGTGCTCGAAGTAGCTCCGGAGGATCGGACCCCAGATGTAGCCGGGGGCAACGGAATTCACTCGGATTCCCTGGGGTCCGAGTTCGGTCGCCAGCGACTGCGACATCGACAGCAACGCCGACTTCGCGATCTTGTAGCTGCCGTACCGTTCCTGGGAATGCCGCAGCACCATCGAATTGACGTTCACCACTGCGCCTTTCGACTCGGCGAGGACGGGGGTGAACAACTGGGTCAGGCGCAGCGCGCCGAGCACGGACAGTTCCACGCTGTCCCGGATGTGCTGGAAGTCGGTGCGCGCCAGCGGCTTCATCGACGGGACCGAGAAGGCGTTGTTGACCAGCACGTGCACGGCGCCGAATTCCTCGACGGCCGCGGCCACCAGTGCGCCGGCGGATTCGTCGTCGGTGATGTCGGTGGGCACTCCCAGGGCGCGCCGGCCCAGCGCGGTGACCTCCGCGGCAACCTCGTCGAGCCGCTCGCGGGTGCGGGCGGCCAGCACGACGTCGGCGCCGTGTTCGGCGCACCGGACCGCGAGGGTACGCCCGAGACCGGGCCCGACGCCGGAGATCACGACCACCCGGTCGTGCAGCAACCCCGCCGGCGCGCTCACGCCTGCATCCGATCGGCGATCGCGGTCTGGCGCGCCGCGATCCGCCGGGACCACGCCTCGGGGGTGATGCGGTTGGACTCGTGGAACGGCAGCGACTCGGCGATCTTGTCGAACGGAACCACCTGTGCCGTCGGACCGTCCGCGGCGGTGAGTTCGCGGTCGATGCGCTGCCAGCGGAACTGCAGGATGCCGCGGCTGCGGCCGAGCGTCTCGATCCAGTTGGTGATCCCGGGGTTGCGGTTCGAGATCACAATGCGGACGTTGCCGTCCGGATCCACCTGGGCCTGAGTGTTGTTCAGCGACGTCTGGTGGTGGATGTAGTCCAGCGAGATGTACCAGAGGCTGCCGATCTGGAAACCCAGGTAGGGGGCGTCCGACGCGGGCACGGTGAGGATCATCGCCTCGTCGTCGGCGAGTTCGTAGTGCCCGACGGACGAGTACTGCGTGTCCAGGCCGCCGGGGGTGCGGCGGGGTGCGGTCACGGTGTTGACCGGCAGCTTCAGGTAGAACCACTCGGGGAACTGCAGCCACGTCTTCACCCGCGAGACGAGCGCACGTCCGGCCCGCTCGTAGCGTTTGACGGCGTCCTCCTGCGTCGGTTCGGCCGCGGGGACGCCGAGCGCGTCGACCCGGTCGATGCGGACGGTGCCGCGTCGCTGCGACCAGTCGCTGTACACCTCCCGGATGACGAGCTGCGACGATCCGGGCGCGAGAGTGAAGTAATTGCGCTCCGGGTCGGTGGGACCGGGGCCGAAACGCACCTCGAACGTGCCGTCGTCCTCGATGCGGATCGCGCGGTCGTCGAAGGCGGTGACGTTGCCGGGCACGTCGGCGTCGGTGTAGTTGCCGGCGAGCACCTGGAAGCTCAGGTCGCAGGTGGTGCCGCGGCGGCCGGTGACCACGTACTCGGCGTTGTCGCGCACGGCCGCACCCCAGTACAGGGTGTCGGGGTTGTCCAGGCCCATCTTGGAGTACGGGCCGGTGCCGGTGATGAGGACCGGATGGGTACTGCTGTGGGCCCAGGCGGCGTGCACGCACGCGGCGATTCCCCCGGCGAGGTAGGCGTAGCCCTCGGCGAGATCCTGATCGGTGCGGATGTGCGACGCGGTGGCGACCAGTTTCTCGGCCTCGGCGATCGCCGCGGTGAGCGGATCGGTGATCACATCGATCTCCCTGTGGTCCAAATATGTACCGCTGCGGTAAGGTCTGATTGGACCGACGATAGAACGTGTTACAGGAAGTGGTCAATGGTTCGTCGCAGTGATTCCACCGCGCCGATCGGGGACGGCGCTGCCGGGTCCGCCCGCCGCTCACCGCCGACCGAGCGGGTCGTGCAGGTCCTCGACCACCTCGTCGCCCACCCGGGCGTCCGGTTCGGCCTCTCCCAACTCGCCCGCGAGCTGGACCTGAGCAAACCGACCTGCCTCGGCATCCTCACCGCGCTCGCCGACGCGGGTTATCTCATGCGCGACCCGGTCGACAAGACCTACGGGCTCGGCCCCGCCCTGATCGTCGCCGGGCGCGCGGCGCAGCGCGGCTTCGCGGCCGGTCCGGTCGCGCACCGGCATCTCGCGCAGCTCAGCGACCGGTTCGACGCCGCCTGCACGGCCTCGGCCGTGGTCGGCGACCGCATCGCGGTGCTCGACGTCGTTGGACCCCGGGGCGCGACGGCGAGCGCCCGGGTGGGGGAGGTGTACCCGTTCGCGCCGCCCGTCGGCCTGATGTACGTCCTGTGGGACACCGACCAGCGCCTCGAACAATGGCTGCGGCGCGAGCCGACGCTGCCGGTACGGCTCGACCGCCCGCATCTGCAGCGCGTGGTCGACCGGTGCCGGCGCACGGGATACCTCGTCGAATCGCTCACCCGGGGCGGGCGGCGGCTGTATGCGCTGATGGCCGGTGTGGTCGCGCACGACCTGGCGCCGGAACTGCGCGAACTGCTCGGGGAGCTGGTGTCCAGTCCGGGTGAGCGCGTCCTCTTCCCGGAGGAGGTCCCGGCTGGTGAACCGCTCGCGGTGAACCTGATCGCCGCGCCCGCCTACGACCCGGACGGCCACCAATCGCTGGTCCTCGCGCTGCACGTCGAGGCCGAGATCGACGCCGCGGAGATCGCGCGGCGCGGCGCGGCGCTCGTCGAGGCGGCCGATGCGATCACCGCGGAGCTCGGCGGGCGCCGTCCGGAGCGCTGATGGCTGCTCCGGTCTCCCGAAACCGTTGACCCGGAATTGAAACTCGTTCTATCGTTTCGGTAGTTCGACTTCGACCGAATCGGTACATATTTGGACCGACATCCCGGGTGGGGAGTACCTCATGACCACGGCGCAACCGTTTCGACCACCGTCCTACGAGTTGCCACCCCTCCGCGCGCTCGAAGCCGAATCCGTGCACATCTTCCGGGAGGTCGCGGCGACCTTCGAGCGACCCGTGCTGCTGTTCTCGGGCGGCAAGGATTCGGCGGTGATGCTTCATCTCGCCGCCAAGGCGTTCTGGCCCGCGCCGCTGCCCTTCCCGGTGCTGCACATCGACACCGGCCACAACTTCGACGAGGTCGTCGAGTTCCGCGACCGGGTCGTCGAGCGCCTCGGCGTGCGCCTGATCGTCGCGTCCGTCCAGGACGACATCGACGCCGGCCGCGCCGTCGAGGACACCGGCCCGCACGGCGGCCGCAACCGGTTGCAGACCGGCACCCTGCTGCGCGCCCTGCGCGAAGGCGGCTTCGACGCGGTCTTCGGGGGTGCCCGCCGCGACGAGGAGAAGGCTCGCGCCAAGGAACGCATCTTCAGCTTCCGAGACCGGTTCGGGCAGTGGGATCCCAAGGCGCAGCGACCCGAACTGTGGCACCTGTACAACGGGCGGCACCGCAAAGGCGAGCACATCCGCGTCTTCCCCCTGTCGAACTGGACCGAACTCGACATCTGGTCGTACCTGCGCGACGAGAACATCGACCTGCCGACGCTGTACTACGCGCACCGCCGGTCCGTCGTCGAACGTGACGGAATGCTCCTGGCGCACACCCGATTTCTGACTCTGCAGCCCGAGGAGCAGCCACGCGAGGCGCTCGTGCGCTTCCGCACCGTCGGCGACGCCACCTGCACCGGCTGCGTCGAATCCACCGCGGCCACCGCCGAACAGGTGGTCGCCGAGGTCGCCGCCAGCCGCGTCACCGAACGCGGCGCCACCCGCGCCGACGACCGGATCTCCGAGGCGGGCATGGAAGACCGCAAGAAGGAGGGCTACTTCTGATGTCCCACCTGCTGCGCATCGCGACCGCCGGCAGCGTCGACGACGGCAAGTCCACGCTGATCGGCCGGCTGCTGTTCGATTCCAAGGCCGTCTTCGAGGATCAGCTCGAGGCCGTGGCCCGTACCAGCCGGGACCGCGGCGCCGAACAGACCGATCTGGCGCTGCTCACCGACGGCCTGCGCGCGGAACGGGAACAGGGCATCACCATCGACGTCGCGTACCGCTACTTCGCGACGCCGCACCGCAGCTTCGTCATCGCCGACACGCCGGGACACGAGCAGTACACCCGCAACATGGTCACCGGCGCCTCGACCGCCGACCTCGCGCTGATCCTCGTCGACGCCCGCAAGGGCATCCTCGAACAAACCCGGCGGCACGCGTTCCTGGCGAGTCTGCTCGGGGTGCCGCACGTGGTGCTGTGTGTGAACAAGATGGACCTGGTTGACTGGTCGCAGGACCGCTTCGAGGAGATCTGCGACGAATTCCGGCGCTTCGCAGCCAAATTGGAGATCCACGACCTGTACTTCGTGCCGATCTCGGCGCTGCAGGGCGACAACGTCGTCAGCCGCACCGCGAACATGCCGTGGTACGAAGGGACTTCGCTGCTGCATCATCTCGAACAGGTGCACATCGGGTCCGACCACAACCTCATCGACGCGCGCCTGCCGGTGCAGTACGTCATCCGCCCCGACGGCGACTTCCGCGGCTACGCGGGCACCGTCGCCAGCGGTGTGTTCAAACCCGGCGACGAGGTGGTCGCACTGCCGTCCGGGTTCGGTACCCGCGTCGAGCGCATCTGGGGGCCAGGCGGGAAACCGCTCGAGCATGCGTTCGCCGACGTCGCCGTGTGCGTCGAACTCGCGGACGAACTCGACCTCGGCCGTGGGGACATGCTGTGCCGGCCCAACAACCGGCCGCTCGTCGGCACCGAGATCGACGCCATGGTCTGCTGGCTCACCGAACGCTCGACCCTCGATCCGGACACCCGCTACACCCTGCTGCACACCACGAAGGCGGTCCATGCCCGCCCTGTACGGCTCGACTACCGGCTCGACGTCAACACGCTGCACCGCAACGAGACCGCAACAACGCTGAGCCTCAACGAGATCGGGCGCGTCCAGCTGCGCACCCAACAGCCATTGCTGTTCGACCCGTACCGGCGCAACCGCACCACCGGCAGCTTCGTCCTCGTCGACGAGACCACCGGCAACACCGTCGCCGCCGGCATGATCACCGGACCCACCCTCGCCGAGACGGGCGCCGTGTGGCACCCCGCCGAGGTCGTCCGCGCCGACCGCGCCACCACGGGCAGGACGGTGTGGCTGACCGGCCTGTCCGCATCCGGAAAATCCACGGTCGCAGCGGAACTCGAACGCAAGCTGCTCGCGGCGGGAATTCCCGCCTATCGCCTGGACGGTGACAATCTGCGCCACGGCCTCAACTCCGACCTCGGATTCGGACCCGAGGACCGCGCCGAGAACGTGCGCCGCGTCGGGGCCGTCGCCCAATTGATGGCCGACGCCGGCCTGATCGCGATCTGCTCGCTGATCAGTCCCTACCGCGCCGACCGCGACCGGATCCGGCAGCAGCACGCCGACGCCGGCATCCCGTTCGTCGAGGTGTTCGTCGACACCCCGCTCGCCGACTGCGAGGCCCGCGACCCCAAGGGCATGTACGCCCGCGCCCGGGCCGGGGAGATCACCGGCTTCACCGGCGTCGACGACCCGTACGAACCGCCACAGAGCCCCGACCTGGTGCTCCGCCCGTCCGACGGCGATCCGGTCGCGCAGGCCGCCCGGATCATGGAAGTGTTGATGCCATGACAGACGATGCTGCTCTCGCCGCCGAGATCGCCACGGCGGCAGGAGAACTGTTGCTGACCGTTCGAGCCGCCGAGGCCGATACCCTGAGCGGGCGCGAACTCGGCCGCCGCGGCGACCACGACGCGAACATGCTCATCCTCGAAATGCTGGCCGAGCACCGTCCCGGGGACGCCGTGCTGTCCGAGGAGTCCGCGGACGATCCGGCGCGCGTCGACGCCGAGCGGGTGTGGATCATCGACCCGCTCGACGGGTCGAAGGAATACGGGATGCTCGGCCACACCGACTGGGCCGTGCACGTCGCGTTGTGGGAGGCCGGTCGCGGTCTGACCGCCGGAGCGGTCGCCCAGCCGGGACTCGGCGCCGTGTACAGCACCGACGAGGCGCCCGTCGTCGAACGGCGTCCGCTCGGCGAGGGTCGTCCCCGCATCGTGGTCAGCGGTAGTCGCCCTCCGGAGTTCGCCGGTGCGGTGGCTCGCGACGTCGGTGCCGACCTCGTGCGCATGGGATCGGCGGGTGCGAAGGCGATGGCGGTGCTCCGCGGCGAGGTCGACGCCTATGTTCACGCCGGTGGCCAGTGGGAATGGGACTCGGCGGCCCCGGTGGCCGTTGCGCAGGCGGCCGGACTGTTCTGCGCGCGGATCGACGGCTCGGAACTGGAATACAACCGCCCCCACCCCTATCTGCCGGATCTGGTGATCTGCCGGCCGGACTGGGCGCCGACGCTCATGGCGGCCGTCGCCGAGCACGCGACCGCGCCGACCGACAGTCCTCGCGTCGCGATGGCGCGTGCCTATATCCGGTCGCTGATCAGCCACGACGCGTCCCACGTCCGCCTGGCCGCCGATGCCTGGCGGGTGGAGAACGGGCAGCGTACCGGCGAGACCGGCGCCGAGATCCGGCACCGGCTCGAGCACGGACCGGAGTACCGGCCGCTCCGCCGGGTGCGGAATCTGAAGTTCCACGAGTGGGGCAACAACGTCGTTGCGCGCTTCCTGCTCGACATCGCCGCCGGGGGCACCGATACGACGGTGTCGATCACCGAGCACTTCGACATCCCGGCAGGGGAGATCCGTTCGATTCTCGCGATCATCGAGCCCCTGTCCGAAGAATAGTTGAACCCTTTGCGCTAGCTTCGGAGAAGAAGATGCAGTAGTGCAGATTTCGGAGGCGCAAATATGGAACAGTTCAACGAGGCCCGGGACATCGGGGACGGCATCCACGCGATCCCCGTTCCCGTCGCGGACCTGCCGGTCGGCGACACCCAGGTCTACGCGGTCGAGTCCCCACGCGGGGTGATTCTCGTGGACGTGGGGTGGAACAACGACACCTCCTGGAATGCGCTGCAGGCCGGGCTCGCATCGGCCGGACTGTCGGTGACCGACGTCGAAGGGGTGGTCGTCACACACTTCCATCCCGACCACGTCGGCCTCACCGGCCGCATCCGCGAAGCGTCCGGATGCTGGGTCGGCATGCACGAAGCGGACTTCGAGCAGCTCGGACACATGATGGCCGGCCACGACTGGACGAACCGGGAACTCGACCAGTGGGTCAAGGCCGGCGCGCCCGCCGAGTACATCGAGGAATTCCTCGCCGCCGGCCGCGACCGCGACGGCGTCCCGGACGAGAAACCGGACCGGGTGCTGAAGACCGACGAGATCATCCCGCTCGCCGGACGCACCCTGCGAACCGTGTTCACCCCCGGCCACACCCCGGGCCACGCGTGCTTCTACATCGAGGAACACGGCATCCTCTTCAGCGGCGACCACGTGCTCGCCAAGACCACCCCGCACATCGGCGAATTCGACTTCCCCGTGGCCGAACGCGACGCGCTGGGGGAGTTCCTCGACTCGCTGCGCGCCGTCGCGACCCTGCCCGCCCGCCGCACCCTGCCCGCGCACCGGCAGCCCATCGACGACCTCGCCGCCCGGACGGAGGCGCTCGTCGAACATCACGAACGCCGCCTCGACGATCTCTACGAGTCGTTCGGGGACGAGGAGCTGACGTTGTGGCAGGCCACCGAACGCATGAAGTGGTACCGGCCGTGGGACGAGACACCGCCGCGCGGCAAGCAGATGGCCATGTCCGAAGGTTCGGCGCACATCCGCCACCTCATCGAGCGGGGGCGCGCCCGCCGCGTCCCCGGAACCGATCCGGCGCGGTTCGTCCGCGTGTGACACTCGATCGGACTGCAACAGGGAGGCAGGCGATGACGCCCGACCAGCTCGTCACCGAATTCTGCGCGGCCTGGGCGGAACCGGACCCGGCTGCGCTCGCCGCGTACTTCACCGACGACGCCGTGTACCACAACATTCCGTTGGAGGAGGTCCACGGTCGCGCCGCCATCGAGGAATACTTCGCCGGAATGGTCGCGACGTTCGGCGGCATCGACTTCCGCATCCACCGGCAGCTCGCGAGCGGCAATCTCGTCCTCAACGAGCGCACGGACGTGCTGACCGTGAACGGGCGCACGGTCGAGGTACCCGTCATGGGGTCGTTCGAGGTGGCCGACGGAAAGATCGCCGCGTGGCGGGACTACTTCGACATGGGCCCGCTCACCGGCGAATAGTCCGAGAATCACGAAAAGCAGTAGGCCCCGCTTCGAATTCGAAGCGGGGCCTACTGCTCGTGGTGCCCTCGGCAGGATTCGAACCTGCGACTTCTTGCTCCGGAGGCAAGCGCTCTATCCCCTGAGCTACGAGGGCAATCCGGGCCCACCGGCTGACCGGCGGTGCGGAGTTAGCCTAGCGCATTGTTGCCCATACGCCACATCGCCTGGTCAGCAGGGGTTTTTCGGCCCGGAACGGCGGTCAGTTCATCGGCAGGGGCTGTGCGCCGCGCTCGGCGAGCATCGACGTCATCAGCTCCGACTCGCCGGTCTGCGTATCGACCATCGTCTGTGCCAGCGTCCGCACCGCGGCGACCTCGCCGTGCTCGGCGCCGTACTCCATCATCGGCAGCCCGCCCTGGTGGTGCCGCAGCATCAACTGCAGGAACAGCACGTCCAGTTCCGGACCCGACGCCGCCCGCAGCGCCGCCAGTTCCTGCGAGGTCGCCATGCCCGGCATCGGAACCGCCGCGGCGGACGAACCGTGGCCCGCGGCGTGACCGTCGTGTGCGGACTCCGAGTCGTCGCTCATCCACGTCATGTACTCGCCGGTGGGTAGAGGCGCTTGATTCCACAACGTCAGCCAGCCCTGCATCTGACCGACCTGATTCTGCTGGGTCGTGAGGATGTCGTACGCCAGGTTCTGCACCCGCTGATCCGTCGACCGGGTCAGCGCGATCGACGCCATCTCGATCGCCTGGTTGTGGTGCACGCTCATGTCCTGGGAGAAACCGACAGCCACGGAATCGGCCGCCGGAACCTCCTGCGCATCCCCGCGGGGGATCAGGAAACCGATCAGGAAACCGACCGCGAGCGCGGCAATCACCCCGAGTACCACCAGGATTCGGCGCTGTCCCGAACCCTGCGAGAGACCGTCGCTCATCGTCAGCTACCTGCCGGAGCCTGCATGTCCGTCTGGACCTCGGCGGGATCGACCGTTCCGCCGGTCATCGGCACGGCGTCCGGGCCGGGAGCCGACGGATCGAACGGCGGCGGATTCGCCGGATCGTACGAGCCGGGGATCGTCGCGCAGCTCGCACCGACCTCCGGGTAGGTGTACCGGTTCTGGCGCAGCGCGGAGATGAACTGGTCGATCCGCTCGTCGTCGGCGGAATCCACCGCGAGCTGGTGGCCCCACGACTGCAGCGAGATCGGCGACGCCTGACCCGGGTACGGCGACATCATCGTGTAGGACTTGCCGTCGACCTTCGCGCTGAGCGTCTCGACCCCCGCAGCGTCGACCAGATCCGGGTTGTACGTGATCCACACCGCACCGTGCTCGAGCGAATGCACCGCATTCTCCGTGCGGATCGCCTCCGGGTAGACGACGCCCGTGCAGGTGGCCCAGATCGAGTCGTGGGGCCCGCCGAACGGCGGGGTCCGGTCGTAGGCGACGCGCTGGGGCGCCTCGATGTGCTGCCCGGCGGGGTAGTCGACCGTCTCGATGCCTTCGAGCGCGGTCGACGGATCCTGATTCGACTCGGACGGCGTCCACGCAGCCAGCTTCTGCTGATCCTGGTACTTCGGGATGATGCTGACGGCGATCACGGCGATCAGCGCGACGACCGCGACGACGCCACCGATCACCATCCACGGGATCTGACGCTGCTTGGGAAGTCCGCGGCCCCCGCCGCTCTTCTTCGCGGCGGCCGAAATGGCCTTCGCGGACTTGGCTCCGGACTTCTTGCCGGAACCACCGTTAACCGAACCGCTGGGCATCGCTGGTAGCTCTTTCGATCGGATGGACAACATCGGATGGACAACGAGACCGCGGCCCCGGGCCGCGTGCCCCCACAACTGTACGGGCGTGCTCGTATGGGGCACCGTCGGTGCTCGCAGGGGCCAGCCAATAGGATGAACTCCTGTGACTCCTGCCGACCTTGCCGAATTGCTCCACGGAACCGCTGCGAGGGTGCTCGCCGAGCGTGACCTCGACGTGTCCGTCCTGCCCGAGACCCTCACCGTCGAGCGGCCCCGGAACCCGGAGCACGGCGACTATGCGACCAACGTGGCGATGCAGGTCGCCAAGAAGGCCGGAGTGAACTCGCGCGAGCTCGCAACCTGGCTCGCCGAGGCCCTCACCGCCGCCGACGGCATCGAATCAGCCGAGGTCGCGGGACCGGGCTTCCTCAACATCCGCCTCGCGGCCGACGCGCAGGGCGCGATCGTCGCGAAGGTGCTCACCGAGCTCTCGGCGTACGGCAACTCCGACGCGCTCGCCGGCCGCAAGATCAACCTCGAGTTCGTGTCCGCGAACCCGACCGGCCCGATCCACCTCGGTGGCACCCGCTGGGCCGCGGTGGGTGACGCGCTCGGTCGGATCCTGTCGACGCAGGGCGCCGCGGTCACCCGCGAGTACTACTTCAACGACCACGGCGCGCAGATCGACCGCTTCACGCGGTCGCTGATCGCCGCGGCCAAGGGCGAACCGGCCCCCGAGGACGGCTACGCCGGCGACTACATCGTCGACATCGCCGCCGAGGTGCAGAAGCGGGCGCCCGGCGCGCTCGAGCTGCCCGAGGCCGAGCGGCACGAAACGTTCCGGTCCATCGGCGTCGACCTGATGTTCGCGCACATCAAGCGCACGCTGCACGAGTTCGGCGTCGACTTCGACGTGTACTTCCACGAGAACTCGCTGTTCGAGTCCGGCGCGGTCGACAAGGCCGTCGAGACGCTCAAGAGCTCCGGAAACCTGTACAACGCCGACGGCGCGTGGTGGCTCAAGAGCACCGACTTCGGCGACGACAAGGACCGCGTCGTCATCAAGTCCGACGGCAACGCCGCCTACATCGCCGGCGACATCGCCTACTTCCAGGACAAGCGCTCGCGCGGCTTCGACCTGTGCATCTACATGCTCGG
>Ga0182742_1001449_pt1 | contig 30334 bp, 28 predicted proteins | sample eDN5th37CBELigMG_FD_128880 | JGI IMG/M metagenome (GOLD analysis project Ga0182742, IMG submission 128880) | Enriched Miracle-Growth compost microbial communities from Emeryville, California, USA - eDNA 5th pass 37_C BE-Lig MG (version 2)... ... | reverse complement strand
TAGGGAAACGACTTGTCGTCGCGCAGAAGCACGTTGAAGCGCGGGCGCAGGCGCTTGATGAGGTTGGCTTCGAGCAGCAGCGCCTCGGTCTCGGTGCGCGTGGTGACGAATTCCATGTTCGCCGTCTGGCGGATCATCTGCGTGATGCGGTTGGAATGGCCGCGGCCCTGCGCATAGTTCGTCACGCGCTTCTTCAGGCTGCGCGCCTTGCCGACATAGAGCACGTCGCCGGCCGCGTTGAACATGCGGTAGACGCCGGGGCTGTTCGGCAGGCGCTTGACGAAGGCCTGGATCAGTTCGGCGCCGATCAGCCCTTCGGGCGCCGCGCCCCCCTCGTTCCAGTCGATGCCGGTGGAGGCTGCGGCGGCCTCGGGAACGGGCTCCTGAAGCTCGTCCTCGTCCTCCGTCTCGTTCTCGTCATAGAGGATGCCGCCATCCTCCACCTTCCGGCCGTTCATTCCGCTATTCCCCCGACATCGGGTGTTTCCCAGGCGAGATGCTGCCCGCCGTCGAGCGCTATCATTTGCCCGGTAATGGACGGCGTGTCGAACAAAAAGCGAACCGTGCGGCCAAATTCCTCCAGATCGGGCCCCCGGCGCAGGATGAGTCCTTCGACCTGCGCCATGAAGGCGTCGTCGTCCTGCCGCTCGTTCGGCAGGGAAGGGCCCGGGCCTATGGCATTGACACGAACGCGCGGCGCAAAGCTTTGCGCCATGGTGCGCGTCGCCATCCACAGCGCCGATTTGGAGAGCGTGTAGGAATAGTAGCGTGGTGTCGGGTTCCAGACGCGCTGGTCGATGATGTTGACGATCGAACCTGCGAGGCCCTGCGGAAGCTGACGTACGAAATCGCGCGCCAGGATCGACGGCGCCTTCACATGGATGGCGAAATGCCGGTCCCAGAGCCCGTCCTCGAAATTCTCCGCCGTATCCGGCTGGAAGAGCGAGGCATTGTTGACAAGAAGGTCGAGCGGGCCGATGGCCGCGGCCGCCGCGGCGACGAGACCGGACGTTGCCGCGCCGTCGGAAAGGTCGCATTGCACGGCGGTCGCCACGTTGCCACGCGCGGTGAGCATGCGGGCGATCGCTTCCGCCTCGTCGAGGGATTCGTTTGCATGGATGGCGACGGCAAATCCGTGCGCCGAAAGGTCTTCGACGATGGCGCGGCCAATGCGCTTGGCACCGCCTGTCACCAGCGCCGTCCTGAGGGGCTTCTTCAAGAAAATCCGTCCTGTCGATTCATTTGCTTAACCGGCCAAAGATATAGACGACCTGGCGCAGGCTTAAACTCCCCGAGACAATTGGTTGCGGAAAAATTAACCGAAAAAGCCATTTCGAAGTAATTTTAAGTATATTTAATACGATTTGGCGCTTCTTGAATTCATGGTTAATGAAATGCCTGTTGTGCGAAAGTCACATCAAAATTGTGCCATCGCGCTGCCACAAAGATTTCACATTTTGGCTCTTTCAATTCCTCAATCTTTATTCAATTTCCGATCAACCGGGCGGGACAAAATTGGAATGACGATGCCCGATAGCCTCCCGAAGGGCGTCGTTTAGTAAAGGAGAATGACATGCGTACATTTATCGCCACCCTCGTCGCTTCGACCGTTTCCATGGTCGCCTTCCAGGCCGCTCACGCTGCCGATGCCATCGACGATATTCCGCAGGCTCCGGCCGTTGAATATTCCGAGCCGGTTGCCGCCGGCAACTGGGCCGGTGCCTATGCCGGTGGTACGGCAAGCTGGCAGCGCGGCGACTTCGACCGTCAGGGCCATGCCAAGGCAAACGGCCTCGGCGGCGGCGTTTACGGCGGCTACAACATGCAGAACGGCCAGCTGGTCTACGGCGGTGAAGCCGACCTGAACTACTCGGGCGTCGATTCCTCGCACAACGGCCTTCGTGCCAAGCAGGGCATCAACGGCTCGGTCCGTGGCCGCGTCGGTATCGACCTCAACCCGGTTCTGGTCTACGGCACGGCAGGTATTGCCGGCACGAATGTCGAGATGAAGAACGCCGCCGGCAAGGACGACCGCAACATGCTCGGCTGGACCGCCGGTGCCGGTGCCGAAGCCTTCGTGACCAACAATGTCACGGCGCGCGTCGAATACCGTTACAGCGACTATCAGTCGAAGAACTTCCACCTCGGCGGCGCCAAGGTGAAGTCCGGCTTCGACGACCACAGCGTCCGCGTCGGTCTCGGCGTGAAGTTCTGAGCCGCACGGCTCTGGAAATGCGGAAAGGCCGGGCGAAAGCCCGGCCTTTTCGTTTGTACGTCAATCCTTGAACTTGGCGTAGTCCGGAAACACCGCCTCGAACCGGGTGAGGAAGCGCTTCAGCTTCGGCCGGCCGCGCTGCCACTTTCCGGCGAAGCGCATCTCGATGTAGCGCAGCATCGCGGCGAGCGCGAAATGGCCGGCATGCGGCTTCTTGCCGAGGCGCGGCATGTTGGCCTCCAGATGGTCGAGCGCGCGCTCGACCTTGCGCCACTGCCGGTCGATCCATGGCTGATGCACCTTCTCCTCCGGTCGCGCGCGGCGTTCGTAGACGATGGCGAGCAGGCCGTCGCAGATGCCGTCGGCCGTCGCCTCCAGCACGTCCACTTCCGTCCGCTTCACCGCATTGCGCGGATAGAGCGAGCCACGCGTCTGGCGATCGATGAAATTCATGATGGCGCGGCTGTCATAGACCGCAAGGCCGTCATCCGTCAGCAATACCGGGATCTTGCCGAGCGGGTTGGCGGTGATCAGCTCCGCCGGATCGGCACTTGTGTCGACCGTGACCGATTCGGCGGCAAGTCCGGCAAAATGCGCTGCCATGCGCACCTTGGTCGAATAGGGTGAAGCGGGGGAATAGAAAATCTTCATGGGCATGGTCCTGTTTTAACGGATGGGCGGTTGTTCGATGGATTTGGCGCGGCAGGCGGCGCGATCGACCTCGGGGCAGGGGCGGAAGGAAAGATCGGCGTTCATGCAGATACGGACCTCCTCCAGCCGCCCGGCCTCGCAGGTGACGGCGATGCCCTGAGGCCGAAGGCCCGGATTGGCGGCGATGAAGGCGTCCTCGACCCCGTCCGGCGTGATCCGCGCATCGCCGCGCTTCGGCGCGAGCCCGGCCGGGATCCGGATGCGCTGCCAGGCGGCGCGCGTCACGGCGAAATAGTCCTGCTGGCTGAGGCCCGAGCACGATCCGTGCTTGCGCCACTGGTGCCCGATCAGGCCCATCGAGGGAATGATATCGAGAACGGTGTTGCCGAGGCTTTCCGGCACCCGGTCAGGCTGGCGCGTCGGGCAGAATTGCGGATAGCCGCGGGCATTCTGCGGCCATAGTCCATGCACGATGAAACCGTTGTTCTCGCCGCGCCGGCACTGTTGCGTCCTGCCGCCGGCATCGTTTTCCGCGCACCAGGTGGGCGACCAGGAAAGCGAGAGGACATAGAAATCGAACCCTTTGCCGAGAGGCACCTTCGCCTGCGCTTGCGGCGCCGTGCGGCCTGTCTCCGCCTTCGATTTCTCCGCCGGCTTGTCCTCGCTGCAACCGGCGAGCGCGGCCATGCCGGCCGCAAGCAGCCAGGCGAAGCGCGCAGGAATGCGAGAGGGCTGCCGTATCATCGAAGAGAAGGTGTCATGAAAGTCCCCGGTTCGGTGGGCGATTGTTCCCGCCGTGCGGCAAAGGTCAAGAGGCCTTCGTTTCTCCCGCAAGCCAGAAGGCGCGCGCCGAGGCGAAGCGATCCTGCGCCAGCCGCTCCTTGAGGAAGGGCAGCAGCACATCCAGTTCCTGCTTGAGCGTATAGGGCGGGTTGACGACGATGAGGCCGGAGCCCGAGAGCCCCGTCGTTTCCCGGTCGCTCTTCACCGAAAGCTCCGCGCAGAGCATCTTCTCGATACCCGTATCCTTCAGCGCCTTGTGAAAGGCGGCGATAGGCGCGCCTTTCTTCAAAGGATACCACAGGCAATAGACCCCGCCCGGAAAGCGCCGTACGGCCTTTTCCAGCCCCTCCACCAGCCGCTCGTATTCCCCCTCCATCTCGAAGGGCGGATCGACCAGCACGATGCCGCGTTTCTCCTTCGGCGGCAGATGCGCGCCGAGCGAAAGCCAGCCGTCGAGCCTGGTGATGCGGCTCTGGAAATCGCCGTCGAAGAGGCGGTGCAGCGTCTCGTAATCGTCCGGGTGCAGCTCCATGGCGGAAAGCCGGTCCTGAGGGCGGAAGAGCATGCGCGCCAGTTTTGGCGAGCCTGGATAATAGGTTAGCCCGCCTTGCGGATTCAGTTCGTGAACGACCTTGAGATAGGGCGCAAGGATATCGGCGACGGCTGCCGGCATGTCGCCCGAAAGCAGCCGGCCGATGCCGTCCAGCCATTCGCCGGTCTTTTGCGCCTCTTCGCTGGAAAGGTCGTAGAGCCCGATGCCGGCATGGGTGTCGAGCACCCGGAACGCCTTGTCCTTGCCCTGCATATAGGTGACGAGACGGGCGAGCACGGCGTGTTTGAGCACATCGGCGAAATTGCCGGCATGGTAGATGTGGCGGTAGTTCATGCGGCCTCCGCGGCCCTATCCAGGATCACCGGCAACGATGCGACGATGAATTGTTGCAATGAGGGAATGATTTGCCTTTTGGCGCTTCCCGCTCTGCCATATAGAAAAGGCATGAACGTTGCGACCCCCCCGCCTGGAAAACACTGGACCGGCCATTCCGCCTGTCCGCATGACTGTCCCTCCACCTGCGCGCTCGACATAGAGATCGGCGCGGACGGCCGCATGGGACGCGTGCGCGGCAGCGCCGACAATACCTACACGGCGGGTGTCATCTGCGCCAAGGTCGCGCGCTACGCAGAGCGGCTCTACCACCCGGACCGGCTGATGAAGCCGATGGCCCGCAAGGGCGCCAAGGGCGGCGGCGAGTGGACGGATATCTCCTGGGACGCCGCGCTCGACGCGATCGCCGAGAATTTCATAAAGGCCGAGCAGGCGCATGGCAGCGAGGCCGTCTGGCCTTACTATTATGCCGGCACGATGGGGCTTGTTCAGCGCGATTCCATCGAGCGCCTGCGCCATGCCAAGCGCTATTCCGGCTTCTTCGATTCGATTTGCACCAACCCGGCCTGGACGGGCTTCACCATGGGGGCGGGCACCCTGCGCGGCCCCGATCCGCGCGAAATGGCGGTGTCGGATTGCGTGGTGATCTGGGGCACCAATGCGGTCTCCACCCAGGTCAATGTGATGACCCATGCGGTGAAGGCCCGCAAGGAGCGTGGCGCGAAGATCGTCGTCGTCGATGTCTACGACAATCCGACGATGAAACAGGCGGATCTTGCGCTGAAGCTTCGGCCCGGCACGGATGCGGCGCTGGCCTGCGCCGTCATGCATGTCGCCTTTCGCGACGGCTATGCCGATCGCACCTATATGGAGAAATTCGCCGACGACCCGGCCGGCCTCGAAGCGCATCTTGCAAGCCGCAATCCCGCATGGGCTGCCGGGATCACCGGCCTCACGGCGGAGGAGATCGAGGCCTTCGCCGCGCTTGTCGGGCGCACGAAGAAAAGCTTCTTCCGCCTCGGCTACGGTTTCACCCGCAGCCGCAACGGCGCGGTCTCCATGCATGCGGCGCTCTCCATCGCCACCGTGCTCGGCTCCTGGCAATATGAGGGCGGCGGCGCCTTCCACAGCAATTCCGGCATCTTCCGCCTGCGCAAGGCGGAGTTGATGGGCATGAAGTTCGTCGATCCGGACATCCGCATGCTCGACCAGTCGCAGATCGGCCGCATCCTGACCGGGGATGCCGTGGCGCTGCGCGATCGCGGCCCGGTGACGGCCATGCTCATCCAGAACACCAATCCGGCCAATGTCGCGCCCGAGCAGCGCCTCGTCAGGGAAGGGTTCCTGCGTGAGGATCTCTTCGTCGCCGTGCATGAGCATTTCATGACCGATACGGCGAAGATGGCGGATATCGTCCTGCCCGCGACCATGTTCGTCGAGCATGACGACATCTATCGCGGCGGCGGCCACCAGCACATCCTGCTCGGCCCGAAGCTCGTCGAGCCGCCTGCGACGGTGCGCTCCAATCTCTTCGTCATCGAGGAACTGGCCAAGCGGCTCGGCGTCGATCATCTGCCGGGCTTCGGCCTTTCGGCGCGCGAACACGTCACGCGCATGCTGCCGGCCTATGAGACCGACTTCGACGGCCTGAAGCAGGAAAAATGGATCGATTGCCAGCCGGATTTCGAGGCGGCGCATTTCTGCAAGGGCTTCGGCTTCCCGGACGGCAGGTTCCGTTTCCGCCCAGACTGGACGGGGACGCCCGCGCCGAACAAGCCGCCGAAGGTGCTTGGCGCCTTCGGCCCGCATGAGGCGCTGCCGGCCTTTCCGGACTATGTCCCGGTCATCGAGGTCACGGATGCCGAGCATCCCTTTCGCCTCGCGACCTCGCCGGCCCGCACCTTCCTAAACTCCACCTTCACCGAGACCAAGGGCTCGCAGGGGCGCGAAGGTCGGCCAGAGGTGATGATCCATCCGCAGGACGCGGCGGAGAAGGGCATAGTCGATGGCGATATCGTGCAGCTCGGTAACCTGCGCGGCGAGATCCGCCTTCATGCAAAGATCACCGGCGATGTGAAGCCCGGCGTGCTGGTCGCGGAGGGCATCTGGCCGAACTCCGCCCATCTCGACGGCGAGGGCATCAATGTGCTGACGGGGGCCGATCCCATCGCGCCCTATGGCGGCGCCGCCTTCCACGACAACCGCGTCTGGCTGCGCAAGGCCTGAAGGAAACGCAATGCTTGATTCATCCCCGATCCGTATCGTCGACCAGCAGACGGTCTGGAAGCGGTTCATCCATCTGAGCACCATCGTGGTCGAGCAACGGCGGGCGGACGGGCGGGTCGAAAGGCTCGACCGCGAGGTGCACGACCATGGCCCGGCGGCCTGCGTGCTGCTTGTCGATGCCGCGCGCCAGTCGGTGATCCTCGTGCGGCAGTTCCGCCCCGGCGCCTTCTTCGGGGGGCATTCCGACGGCTTCCTTCTGGAGGTGCCGGCCGGCCTTCTCGATGACGATGCGCCGGAGGCGGCCGTATCCCGCGAGGCGATGGAGGAAACCGGCTATGCGGTACGGGACGTCCGTCATCTCTTCGACCTCTATTCGAGCCCCGGCACGCTGACCGAGCGCGTCGGCTGCTTCGTCGCCCGCATCGATGCGACCGCGCGTGATGGAAAGGGCGGCGGCGTCGACGGCGAGGGCGAGGACATCGAGGTCGTCGAAATGGCCATCGACGAGGCCTACGGCCTGATCGCCAGCGGCGGCATCCTCGATTCCAAGACGATCGTGCTCTTGCAATGGCTGATGCTGCATCGAAGTGAATTCGTCTGATTCTTTGCCCGCGAACGGGTCATCGGCGCGACACAGAACAGTTTTCGCAGCGTGAAGGTGCACCCCCTCACTCCAACCCTCTCCCCGCGAGCGAGGAAAGGGGACGCGTGCCCCACAAGCGGATAAGGGCTGGGGAAAACCGGCGCGGCATGATCCTTCGCCCCTCCTGCGGGGAGAAGGTGGCCGGCAGGCCGGATGAGGGGCGGGCGAGCATGCCTCCCGCCAAAAGACCCGCAAGCCTTGACAAACGGCCGCCACCATGCGCTTTTCCGCGCGATTTTCTTGGGTTGCCGCGCCGGGACTTTCCCGCGTGGCCTTTCAGCATTTCAGGATACCACGATGCACCGTTACCGCAGCCACACCTGCGCCGCCCTTCGCAAGTCCGATGTCGGCGGCACCGTTCGCCTTTCCGGCTGGGTCCACCGCGTCCGCGACCATGGCGGCGTGCTCTTCATCGACCTGCGCGACCATTACGGCATCACCCAGGTCGTCGCCGACCCGGACAGTCCGGCCTTCAAGCTGGCCGAGACCGTGCGCGGCGAATGGGTGATCCGCATCGACGGTCTCGTCAAGGCGCGCACCGAGGATACGGTCAACAAGGCCATGCCCACCGGTGAGATCGAGCTCTACGCACAGGAGATCGAAGTCCTTTCGTCCGCCAAGGAACTGCCGCTGCCGGTCTTCGGCGAGCCGGACTATCCGGAAGACGTGCGCCTGAAATATCGCTTCCTGGATCTCCGCCGCGAGACGCTGCACAGGAACATCGTCAAGCGCACGCAGATCATCTCCTCCATGCGCAAGGGCATGGGCGAGGCCGGTTTTGCCGAATACACAACGCCGATCCTCACCGCCTCCTCGCCGGAAGGCGCGCGCGACTTCCTCGTGCCGTCCCGCATCCACGAAGGCAAGTTCTTCGCCCTGCCGCAGGCCCCGCAGCAGTACAAGCAGCTCCTGATGGTCGCCGGCTTCGACCGCTATTTCCAGATCGCGCCTTGCTTCCGCGACGAGGACCCGCGCGCCGACCGTCTGCCGGGCGAATTCTACCAGCTCGACGTCGAGATGAGCTTCGTCACCCAGGAAGACGTCTGGGAAACGATGGAGCCGATGATGACGGCCGTCTTCGAGGAATTCGCCGAAGGCAAGCCGGTCACCAAGAAATGGCCGCGCATCCCCTATGATGAGGCGATCCGTAAATACGGTTCCGACAAGCCGGACCTCAGAAACCCCATCGTCATGGAAGCCGTCACCGACCATTTCGCCGGCTCGGGCTTCAAGGTCTTCGCGAACATGATCGCGTCCAATCCGAAGGTCCAGGTCTGGGCGATTCCGGCAAAGACCGGCGGTTCCCGCGCCTTCTGCGACCGCATGAACGCCTGGGCGCAGAGCCAGGGCCAGCCCGGCCTCGGCTATATCTTCTGGCGCAAGGAGGGCGAGAAGCTGGAGGGCGCAGGCCCGCTCGCAAAGAACATCGGCGAGGAGCGCACGGACGCCATCCGCACGCAGCTCGGCCTTAATGACGGCGACGCCTGCTTCTTCGTCGCCGGCGATCCGGCGAAATTCTACAAGTTCGCCGGCGAAGCCCGCACCCGCGCCGGCGAGGAGCTCAACCTCGTCGACCGCGACCGCTTCGAAATGTGCTGGATCGTCGATTTCCCCTTCTACGAGTGGAATGAGGACGAGAAGAAGATCGATTTCGCCCACAACCCCTTCTCCATGCCGCAGGGCGGCCTGGAGGCCTTCGACAGCAAGGATCCGCTGGAGCTGAAGGCCTACCAGTACGACGCCGTCTGCAACGGTTTCGAGATCGCCTCGGGTTCGATCCGTAACCAGTCGCCGGAACTGATGGTCAAGGCCTTCGAGAAGGTCGGCCTTTCGCAGGCGGACGTTGAAGAGCGCTTCGGCGGCCTCTACCGCGCCTTCCAGTACGGCGCCCCGCCGCACGGCGGCTGCGCCTTCGGTATCGACCGCGTGGTCATGCTGCTCGTCGGCGCGAAGAACCTGCGCGAGATCTCGCTCTTCCCGATGAACCAGCAGGCGCAGGATCTTCTGATGAACGCCCCGTCGCCGGCAACGCCGACGCAGCTTCGCGAACTGGCGCTACGCGTCGTTCCCTCCAAGAAGGACTGACGCGAGAGGCGGGAAGGGCGCTGGCCGTTCCCGCTCTCGGAACCCTTGGGCGCCCGCCTCGTTCTCCTCCCGTCAGATACAGGAGAACGAACATGCGCAACAAGCTACTTCCTGCCGCGGCGGCAGCGTTCCTGATGCTTTCCGCCGGCGCCTACGCCCAGAGCACGGTCATCGTGCAGGAGACCGCTCCGGTCACCACCGAATCGACCGTCGTCGTGCCGGGGGAAGTCCGCACCTATGTGCTGGAACAGCAGGTCCCGTCCGTCGTCTATGAAGGCGATGTCGTCGTGGGCGAGGTCCTGCCGGACACGGTCGAAGTCCACACGATCGAAAGCAATCCCGACTATGCCTATACGGTCGTCAACGAGCGCCGGGTCATCGTGAACCCGCAGACGCACACCGTCGTCCAGGTTCTGGAATAGACGTCAAAAAAGCCCGGAGCATCTGCTCCGGGCTTTCTTCCTTCGCGAGGGAGGCCTTTAGCCTTACATATCGTCGTTGGCCGTGACCGTGACGCCGAGAACCTGCGGGATCGTGTTCGGCGCGCCCATCGCGGCGCCCATGATCATCGGGAAGGGCACCGGCTCCTTCGGCTCGGCGCTGATCGTGATGCTCTTCGGATCGTCGAGATAGGTGTTCACGGCCGCGGCGATCTGGTTCTGCAGTTCCGGCATGTTGAGCTGGGCGAGCATGATGGGAACGAGACCCTTCAGCGACTGCGCCATCTGGTCGCCGGAAACGCCCTGTTCGCCGCCGGCATAGTCGAGCAGCTTCTTGGTGATCGAGGCGTCCTCGAAGGAGATCGAGGCGCTGTTGAAGGTGAGCTGCTGGACGAGGCCCATCATGGACATGCCCATGGCGGCATTGGCCTCTTCCTTGTTCGGATTGGCTTCCGCAGCCTTGATCGCCTCCTGCATGCCCTTCAGGAAATCGAGCGTATAGCCGGAAAATTCCAGCGCCAGGTTGAGCCTGCCGACATCCTTGAAGTCGAAGGTATATTCGTCGATGGCGAACTTGCCGCTGGCCAGCTCCCAGCTGCCGGTCATGGAGATCTCGCCGTCAAGCGTCTGCATGCCGAGTTTGGCAAGCGCGTCCTTGGCCTTCGGATCTTCGACGGAGGTAAGGTCCGCCTTCAGGTCCGAAAGCGTCGCGTCGAATTCGATGCCGGCATCGCCATCCATGCGCTTGATATTGGCTTCCATGCCGGACATGGAGACGACTTCCTTGCCCTTCGCCGTAACGTTCACCGGGCCGGACGTCGCCGATTCGTACATCAGCAGCGATTCCAGCGTGCCGGGAACCACCGTGCCGGGAATGGTGACGCCGGAAAGCGCCAGGTCCTTGGCGGAAACGGTCGTCTCCTCTTCCGTGACGTTGACGTCCTGGAAGGAAACGGTGTCGATCGTATAGCCGCCGTCGCCGTCTTCCTCGACGCCCTCCATGGTGACGGTGCCCAGCTGGAAGGGCTTCGGCGAACCGGTCGCCTTCATTTCGGTGCCCTCCAGGGTCACCGTCGAGCCGTCGACGGCGATGTTCGAGGAGCTGATCGATACGCCGCTGGTAGCATAGGTGGCGTTCAGCTTGGCCAGCAGATCCGCGCCATCGAGCGCGAAGGCGGGGCTTGCCAGGGTGGCGAGCGCGGCGCCGGCGAGGAGGGTGCGGAAATGGGAGGTGCGCATCATATTAGGCTCTCTTTCTGGATTTTTGGACGGCTGCCTTGCCGTTACCGCTCTTATACGGGCGGCGCGGCGACTATATTCGGGCCAAAGCAACTTTCCATGGAAATCTGAGCGATGAGGCGGTTTTCGGGCACAGGCTTTACAAAGCACTATCCACAGCCCGGATGTCGGCATTCCTTGCCGCGAATCAGTGCACCCGCTAGTCAAGTCCCATGGGAAAAAACGCTTTGCCGCCGGATGGCGGAGACGACAACATTCAGCCGGTCGACCTCAAGGCGGCGCTGGAAGAGCGCTACCTTGCCTATGCGCTGTCGACCATCACGCAGCGCGCGCTGCCGGATGTGCGCGACGGCCTGAAGCCGGTGCATCGCCGCATCATCCATGCGATGAGCGAAATGGGCCTGAGGTCCAATTCCTCCTTCAAGAAATGCGCCCGCATCGTCGGTGACGTCATCGGCAAGTTCCATCCGCATGGCGACCAGTCGGTCTACGACGCGCTGGTGCGCCTCGCGCAGGATTTCTCGCAGCGTTATCCGATCGTCGACGGGCAGGGGAACTTCGGGAATATCGACGGCGACAACGCCGCCGCCTACCGGTACACCGAAGCGCGCATGACCGAGGTGGCGACGCTGCTGCTCGAGGGCATCGGTGAGGACGCAGTCGACTTCCGCCCGACCTATAACGAGGAGGATGAGGAGCCCATCGTCCTGCCGGGCGCCTTCCCGAACCTGCTCGCGAACGGGTCCTCCGGCATCGCCGTCGGCATGGCAACGTCCATCCCCTCGCACAACGTCCATGAATTGTGCGATGCCGCGCTGCACCTCATCCGCCATCCCGACGCGGATGTCGAAAAGCTCACCGAATTCGTCCTCGGCCCGGACCTGCCGACCGGCGGCATCATCATCGATGGCCGCGAAAGCATCGTCGATGCCTACAGGACCGGCCGCGGCAGCTTCCGCGTGCGCTCCAGATGGGAGACGGAGGATCTCGGTCGTGGCGGCTACCAGATCGTCGTCACCGAGATTCCCTATCAGGTGCAGAAGTCGCGCCTGATCGAGAAGATCGCCGAGCTGCTCATCGCCCGCAAGCTGCCGCTGCTGGAAGACATTCGCGACGAATCGGCGGAAGACGTGCGTATCGTGCTGGTGCCGAAGAGCCGCACCGTCGACCCGACGATCCTGATGGAATCGCTGTTCAAGCTCTCGGAGCTCGAAAGCCGTATTCCGCTCAACATGAACGTGCTCTCGATGGGGCGCGTGCCGAAGGTGATGGGCCTGAAGGACGTTCTCGTCGAATGGCTCGGCCACCGCCGCGAAGTGCTCCAGCGCCGCTCGCGTCATCGCCTTGCCGCCATCGAGCGCCGCCTGGAAATCCTCGGCGGTTATCTCGTCGCCTATCTCAACCTCGACGAGGTGATCCGCATCATCCGCGAGGAGGACGAGCCGAAGACCTCCCTGATGGAGACCTTCTCGCTCACCGACGTGCAGGCCGAGGCGATCCTCAACATGCGCCTGCGCTCGCTGCGCAAGCTGGAGGAATTCGAGATCCGCACCGAATTCGACAATCTGTCGAAGGAGAAGGCGGAGATCGAGGCGCTGCTTTCGTCCGACGAGAAGCAATGGCAGACGGTCGCCTGGGAAATCGGCGAGGTCCGCAAGAAATTCGCGAAAGCCACCGAGATCGGTCGCCGCCGCACCCAGTTCGCCAGCGCCCCGGAAGCCGATGTCGAGGCCATCCAGCAGGCGATGATCGAGAAGGAGCCGGTCACGGTCGTCATCTCGGAAAAGGGCTGGGTCCGCGCACTGAAGGGCCATATCGCCGATACGTCCGGCCTGACCTTCAAGGAGGGCGACGGGCTGAAGGTGGCCTTCCCGGCGCAGACGACGGATAAGATCCTCATCATGACGACAGGCGGCAAGGTGTATACGCTCGGCGCCGACAAGCTGCCGGGCGGGCGCGGTCATGGCGAGCCGCTACGCATCATGGTGGATATGGAGAACGATCAGGACGTCCTGACCGCCTTCGTGCACGATCCGGCCCGCAAGGTCATCGTCGCCTCCCAGGCCGGCAACGGCTTCATCGTTTCGGAAAGCGAGATGATCGCCAACACCCGCAAGGGCAAGCAGGTGATGAATGTCGGCATGCCCGACGAGGCGAAGCTGGTGGTGCCGGTGCGCGGCGACCATGTCGCCATCGTCGGCGAGAACCGCAAGATGCTGGTCTTCCCGCTGGCGCAACTGCCGGAAATGTCGCGCGGCAAGGGCGTGCGCCTGCAGCGCTACAAGGACGGCGGCGTTTCCGACATCCGGTGCTTCGCCATCGCGGAAGGTCTTTCCTGGGACGACAGCGCCGGCCGCAACTTCGTCCGCACAAAGGACGAACTCCTCGAATGGATCGGCGACCGCGCCAGCGCCGGCCGCACCGTTCCGAAGGGTTTTCCGCGCAGCGGCAAGTTCAGCGGCTGATCAACGCAAGGAAGCCGGTTCGTTTGTTGCCGTCCAAAAAGGGATGGCTTCTTACTGTGCCGTAGAGATAGGCTGCCGCGAGATCGAACCTGCTCGCGTATCCGTTCTCATGTGCAAGCTTCACCCCGTGAACGGAAACTCCGCCGCCGCGTCGCCGTCCCTGGCGGCGCGGGCTCTCGAGCGCATCTGCCAGAGCGAATGGGCAAGGAGCGCGAGGATGAGGATGGTGCCGCCGATGAGGGTCTGGGTGGTGGGCGTTTCGGCAAAGACGATCCATACCCAGATGGGGGCGAGCACGGTCTCCAGGAGATAGAACATGCCGACTTCCGGAGCGGACAGATAGCGTGGCCCCGTTGCCAGACACCAGAAGGCAAGGGGGATCATGATCAATCCGTTGAAGAGGATGAAACCCGGATGGGCGATCTGGAAGCCGGTATCGGGCAGCAGGATCAGCGCGGCAATGCCGGGGAAGATCGCGGTCACAAGCGGCACGAAGCCCATGTCGCGCCCGCTGCGGCGGCTGAGCGTGATGGCGGAGGCGAGCAGGAAGGCCGAGCAGGCCGCCATGGCATCGCCGAAGAGATTGCCGCTTTCCAGCCCGTCATGCACGATCAGCGCAACGCCCGCCACCATCGCGCCCATGGTCAGGAGCGTGGCGTTGCCGGGACGTTCGCCGAGGAAGATCCAGGAAAGAATCGCGGCGAACATGGAGGTGAAGGCGAGGATGAAGACGACATTCGCGGTCGTCGTATTGAACACCGCCAGCATGAAGGTCAGCGAGTTGATGCCGTAGAGCAGGCCGATCAGCAGGCCGACGGGGCCGGGGATCAGCGGCAGCCGTTTCTTGAACACGAAACGGACGACCGACCAGGCAAGAAGCGCCATGGCGAAGGTGCCGATGCTGCGCGTCGCCAGCACCGACCAGACCTCGCCGTCCCCCGAGCGGATCAGGGGAATGTCGAAGGAGAGGGCAAGGCCGCCCGTGGCGGTGATGATAAGACCCTTGCGGTGAAGGGCGGGATCGCTTGTTGGGGGCACGACGGAACCGGATATGGCTGGGGACTGCGGGAAGGGTGAGATGTTTTCGGCCCGATGCCGCCCCGGGGAAGTTCGATCCACGGGGATGCATCAAGGGGTGGTGTTTTCCCCATCATAGCGTTCCCAGCCGCGCGGCATCAGGTGCTCCTGCGGCAGAAACTTTGTCTTATAGTCCATTTTCCGCGATCCCTTGACCCAATAGCCGAGATAGACGTGCGGCAGGCCGAGGCTTCTTGCCCGGCGCACATGATCGAGAATCATGAAGGTGCCGAGAGAGCGGTCGGCCATTTCCGGGTTGTAGAAGGAGTAGACCATGGAAAGGCCATCGCCCATCCGATCGGTCAGCGCCGCGGCGAGCAATTCGCCCTGGGGGCGTTCCTTGAGCCCTGAACCTTCTTCGCGCAGACGATATTCGATGATCTTGGTATGCACATGGGTATCCTCCACCATCATCGCGTAGTCGAGCACCGACATGTCCGACATACCGCCCTGTTGGTGCCGGGCATCGAGATAGTGGCGGAAAAGGGAATATTGTTCGCTCGAAGGCTCGGCCGGATATTCGTGCGAGACAAGATCGGCATTGCCCGCCAGCACCCGCCGCATGGAACGGCTCGGCTTGAACTCGTCGACGAGGATGCGGACGGAGATGCAGGCGCGACAGGATTCGCAGGCCGGCCGGTAGGCGATGTTTTGCGAGCGCCGGAAGCCGCCCTGGGTGAGGAGGTCGTTGAGCTCCGGCGCGCGTTCACCCACCAGATGGGTAAAAACCTTCCTTTCCATCTCCTGCGGCAGATAGGGACAGGCCGCCGGCGCGGTAAGATAGAACTGCGGAGAGGGGGTTGCCTGCGTATTCATCGGCCGTGGGGCGACTCCGTCGCTATGTGACGCTTCAATGCCAATACCATGGCGCAGTTGAAGAAAAGGTCAACTGGCGCAAGGGCTTTCAAACCGGAATCGGTCCGGAGAAAGCACCCGCGCGAAAGGAGAGGCCGTCGAACCGCCGTGTCAATACCGGTCGCGGCGCACCATGACGGTGCCGAGCAGCAGGTCGTGCAGCAGACGGCCACGATCGGTGAACAGGCCGACGAGCACGATGAACGGGGTCAGCAGCGCGTTGCCGATCCAGAACAGCACGAGGTGGACGATCGCCGTGAGGAAATCGATCGGCCGGCCGTCGACGCGGGCGAGCATCAGGCCCATGACGTTCATGCCGGCGCTGGCCTGGCTCGGACCGCCCATCGTCAGACCGAAATAGAGCATGGCGACGATGGCGAACAGCGCGGGATAAAGAAAGAAACCGAGGCCGAGCGTCAGGATACCGAGGAAGAACACGACGATCGCGGCCGGGATCCACAACAGGGCGATGATCGCATAGTCGATCAGAAAGGCGAAGATTCGGCGCGAAAGCACGCCGCGATAGGCCTGCCAGTCCGTCGTCGGAACCCGCGTTTCGTTGAAATCAGCGCTCATCTGCCTGTCTCCTGGGGATGGATCACGTCCATCATATGGGGATGCCCTGGTGGAAAACAACGGGTGGACATTCCTTGCTCCCGCTTTCAGGCTGCCCGTAACTCAAATGCAAGGAGATCGTCATGAAGGAGAACAATCAAGGGCCATGGATGCACGCCGGCGGGGATCTGCGCAAGGACGCCCCTTTCTTCGCATCGGTCGGGTTGTCGTTCGGCCTGCTGCAATATGTCGGCTACAACTATTTCGACAAGGCGAACTGGGGAGGCGATCTGCTGTTCGAGCACATTCCCTTCTATTCGCTCTTCCTCGCAACCATGTTCCTGTGGTTTGCCAAGGGCCTGTGGGAATGGCAGCGCGGCAAGCGGGAGATGAAGCGCATGGAAGCGCTGATCGCGCATGTGGCCGCAAGGACCATCGGTTTCGCCTCGGCGAGCGCCTCGGTGGTGTTCGGATTCGCCATGGCGCTCATGCTGTGGGGAGCCTATTGGCACGCCTGCATGTTCCTGTTCTGCGCCATCTACCTTATGTCAATCGCGGAGATCGCAGCCAATCCCTTGTTCGGGAAGGGATGCTCCCGGACCTATTTCGCCGCCATGGCCGTCATCATCACGATCCCGTTCACCTTTCAGTACGGGGTGTGATCTGAGCCTATCTCAGGCCTGAAAGGCGAAAGACGGACCGTCGGGAAAAGGCTCAGCCTTTCCTTGCCAGGTACCGCGCAACATCCATCGCGAAATATGTCAGGATGCCATCGCATCCGGCGCGCTTGAAGGCGAGGAGGGTTTCCAGCATCACGCGTTCGCCGTCGATCCAGCCGTTCATCGCGGCGGCCTTGATCTGGCTGTACTCGCCGGAGACCTGATAGGCGAAGACGGGCAGGCCGAAGGCTTCCTTCATGCGCCAACAGATATCGAGATAGGGAAGGCCGGGCTTGACCATCAGCATGTCCGCGCCTTCTTCCACATCGAGCGCCGCATCGCGGATCGCCTCCGTCCCGTTGGCCGGGTCGATATAGTAGGTCTTCTTGTCGCCCTTCAAGAGGCCGCCGGTGCCGATGGCGTCGCGATAGGGGCCGTAAAAGGCCGAGGCGAATTTCGTGGCATAGGACATGACGCCGACGTCCTGGTGGCCGCTCGCATCGAGCGCCTGGCGGATGACGCCGATGCGGCCGTCCATCATTTCTGACGGCGCGATGATGTCGGAGCCCGCATCGGCCTGGATGACGGCGGCGCGCGCCACCAGTTCGACCGTCTCGTCGTTGACGATGACATCGCCGCGCAGCACGCCGTCGTGGCCGTGGTTGGTGAACGGGTCCAATGCCACGTCGGTGATGACGCCGATATTCGGCACGGCCTTCTTGATGGCGCGCGTCGCCTCGTTGATGAGGTTGTCGGCTGCAAGGCAATTCGAGCCGGTTTCGTCGCGCAGCGCCATATCGATGTTTGGAAAAGTGGCGATCGCCGGGATGCCGAGGTCGGCGGCTTCCTTGGCCGCTTCCACCAACCGGTCGACACTCATGCGGTTGACACCGGGCATGGCCTTGACCGGATCGACGATGTTGCTTCCCGGCACCACGAAGACCGGCCAGAGGAGGTCGTCGACCGTCAGGCGGTTCTCCTGCACGAGACGGCGCGTCCAGTCGGCCTTCCGATTGCGCCGCATGCGGCGGTGGCCGGTGATCTCATCGACGATGTTCCTGCTGCCGGTCATGGCGTCTTCACCCCTTACATGTGCAATTTGCGCCTCCATATCACGCTCGCCCCGGCAATCAAATCACGCGGGAGGAGGGCGCCTGCGGCATATGGCCGTGCATGACGGCGCTTTCCGTCTTTATGCCGTCGAGCCTTACCCTTACTGTCCGCGCCATGGTTGCTGATTCTGCCAAGGGCCCGAGACCAAGCCTCACCGAAACGCTGTTCGCCCTCTTCCTGCGGCTGGTGGCGGTCGCCTCCCTGTGGTTCGCGCTGCAATATTGGGCGATGCTGACGGGCTTTTCGCTCGGGGGGCAGGGGCGGTTCGATCTTCTGCCGCCGGCTTGGAAGGCGGCCTATACGGCGCTGGCCGTGCTCTTCCCCGTCGCCGCCGTCGGCCTGTGGCTCCTCGTCTCCTGGGGGCCGGTGATCTGGCTGATCGCGGCCGCAACGGAGATCGCCATGCACGAGGTCTATCCCTCGACCTTCGGCCTCAACCGGCTCCTGGTTTTCATGCATCTCGCGATTGCCGTCGTCTTCGTTCTTTTCCGCCTCGCGCTCTTCGTCCAACGTCGCCGCCAGACGCGGCCGGTAAGGACTGATTCACCCTGAGACAGGGTCGCCTTCCGGTAAGGCACTGTTAAGGCTGCGGTTTAAGTAGAATTTTAGATGCATTCGCTAGGTTCTCACTCAAGGCGGGAAAACAAACCACACCGCCAAACAAAACAGTGAGGCAGTAACCATGAACACCAAGATGAAGCCGCAGCAGGCCCCCGTCGTCGATCCCCAGGAAGACGCGATCCGCAATCTCTATCTGGAATCCCTTCACCTCGTCGAGCGCCTGCACCGTCGTCTGCTCGACGTCATCAAGGACGAGTTCGACCGCGCCGGTCGCTCCGACGTCAACGCTGTCCAGGCGCTGCTCCTCTTCAATATCGGCAATTCGGAACTGACGGCGGGCGAACTGCGCTCGCGCGGCTACTATCTCGGCTCGAACGTCTCCTACAACGTCAAGAAGCTGGTCGACCTCGGCTTCATCAACCACCAGCGCTCGCGCATCGACCGCCGTTCCGTCCGCATCAGCCTGACGGAAAGCGGCCAGGAGATCGCCGAGACCGTGGCAAAGCTCTACGAGCGCCATATCGGCTCGATCCAGAAGGTCGGCGGCATCGGCGAGGGCGAGTTCAACCAGATGAACAAGCTGCTCCAGCGCCTCGACCGCTTCTGGAACGACTCGATCCTCTACCGCCTGTAACCGGCGCATCTTCGACCTCCTTTATCCAAAAGCCGGCCGCGTTCCCTGCGCGTCCGGCTTTTCTCGTCCGGAGGAAACGAGGGACGGCCGTTCCTTTCGCCCTCGCGGGGAGGAAGGCGGGAGGGCGCTGACGGCGGTCCGAGACACGAATTGGCCATATTGCTGTGACACCCGGACGGTGGGCTAAGGTATGCGCGGGCGGCAGGGCCGGTTTGCGTTTGTTAACCCTGTTCGTGATAGCTGCATCGGGTATGGACCCTTGGGGTCGCCGTGCCGTGCGCACCTCGCCGCCCTTCGTGGCGCTCAGGAGATGGTAGGATAAATGTCTCGCAAAACCGGATTTGATGTGTTCTCGCGCCGCGCCTTCCTGCGCTCCGCCGCAACCTTCGGTGCCGCTGCCGTGGCCGGCCCTGCGCTGGCCCAGACGGCATTCGACGAGATTCTCAATGCTCCGCGCCGCGGCAACTGGGATGACCAGTTCGACGCCGAGGCATCGCGCACCGCCGTCTCCGTCGTCTCCAACAACCCGATCTTCGGCTCCGGCACCACGGGCTACCTGCAGCAGGCGATCAACGACTATCAGAACATCGTTGCGAATGGCGGCTGGCCGACGGTCAACACGCAGCAGAAGATGGAGATGGGCGTTTCCGATCCCGCGGTGCAGCAGCTGCGCCAGCGCCTGATCATCTCCGGCGACCTTCCGCGCTCGGCCGGCACGAACGGCGCCTTCGATTCTTACGTGGACGGTGCGGTCAAGCGTTTCCAGGCTCGCCACGGCCTGCCGGCCGACGGTGCGGTCGGCGAATATACGCTGAAGGCGCTGAACGTTCCCGCCGAAACCCGCCTCGGCCAGCTCCAGACCAATCTCGTGCGCCTGCAGGCGATGTCCGGCGACCTTGGCCGCCGCTATGTCATGGTCAACATCCCGGCTGCCTATATCGAGGCTGTCGAGAACGGCCGCGTCGCTTCGCGCCACACCGCCATCGTCGGCAAGATCGACCGCCAGTCGCCGGTGTTGAACTCCAAGATCTACGAGGTCATCCTCAACCCCTACTGGACCGCGCCCCGCTCGATCATCCAGAAGGACATCATGCCGCTGATGCGCAAGGACCCGACATACCTTTCGCGCAACTCGATCCGTCTCTTCGACGGCAGCGGCAACGAGGTCTCGCCGGAAACGGTGGACTGGAACGCCGAGAAGGCACCAAACCTGATGTTCCGCCAGGACCCGGGCAAGATCAACGCCATGTCGTCGACGAAGATCAACTTCCACAACGAGCATCAGGTCTACATGCACGACACGCCCCAGCAGGGCCTGTTCAACAAGCTGATGCGCTTCGAATCGTCTGGCTGCGTGCGCGTGCAGAACGTGCGCGACCTTTCGGTCTGGCTGCTCAAGGAAACCCCCGGCTGGTCACGCTCCCAGATGGAAGCGACGATCAAGAGCGGCGTCAACACGCCGATCAAGCTGGCCGAAGAGGTTCCGGTCTTCTTCACCTACATCACCGCCTGGTCGGCCATGGACCGCGTCGTGCAGTTCCGCGACGACATCTACCAGAAGGACGGCGCCACGGAACTCGCTCTCCAGACCGGCTACAACCAGGAAGGCGGCCGCGCCGTCGAAAGCGACTTCCTGCCGCAGTAAGCGGAAGCCGTTCGGTGTTTTAAGGGCCTCGTTTCTGTCGGAAGCGGGGCTTCTTTCTTTGCCGACAAACCTTGCCCCAGTCTCGACGTCATCCTCGGCGCCCGAGCCGAGGACCACGCGGCATTCGGGGCTTGGATGGTCGGGTCAGGCCCGACCATGACGGAAGAGAGGTTTTCCGGGCTTGATCGGCAGGCTGGCGGCGCCGAATATTCCTTGTCGCTTTTATCCCATAACCTGCGCGGAAATGGCGCAAACCGTGGAGCGGATATTGCCCTTGCCATGCGAGGACGGTAAACACCGTGCCACTACCCTTAAGGAGCCCCCGAGGATGAGCCAGACTTCCGTCACCGACGTTTTCTTCACGCGTTCCCTTGCCGATACCGATCCGGAGATTTTCGGCGCCATCCAGAAGGAACTCGGCCGCCAGCGCCATGAGATCGAACTGATCGCCTCGGAGAACATCGTCTCGCGCGCCGTGCTCGAAGCCCAGGGCTCGATCATGACCAACAAGTATGCCGAAGGCTATCCGGGCAAGCGCTATTACGGCGGCTGCCAGTTCGTCGATATCGCGGAAGAACTCGCCATCGAGCGCGCGAAAAAACTGTTCGGCGTCAACTTCGCCAATGTCCAGCCGAATTCCGGCTCGCAGATGAATCAGGCCGTCTTCCTCGCGCTGCTCCAGCCCGGCGACACCTTCATGGGCCTCGATCTCAATTCGGGCGGCCACCTGACGCACGGCTCGCCGGTCAACATGTCCGGCAAGTGGTTCAACGTCGTCTCCTACGGCGTGCGCGAGGAAGATCACCTCCTCGACATGGACGACGTCGCCGAAAAGGCCCGCACCCACAAGCCGAAGCTGATCATCGCCGGCGGCACGGCCTATTCCCGCATCTGGGACTGGAAGCGCTTCCGCGAGATCGCCGATGAAGTCGGCGCCTACCTGATGGTCGACATGGCGCATATCGCCGGCCTCGTCGCCGGTGGTCAGCACCCGTCGCCGTTCCCGCATTGCCACGTCGCCACGACCACCACGCACAAGTCGCTGCGCGGCCCGCGCGGCGGCATCGTGCTGACGAACGAGGAAGACATCGCCAAGAAGATCAACTCGGCTGTCTTCCCCGGCCTGCAGGGCGGCCCGCTGATGCACATCATCGCCGCGAAGGCCGTCGCCTTCGGCGAGGCGCTGCAGCCGGACTTCAAGGATTACGCCGCGCAGATCGTCAAGAACGCCAAGGCGCTCGCCGAGACGCTGAAGGCCGGCGGCCTCGACATCGTCTCGGGCGGCACGGACAACCACCTGATGCTGGTGGACCTGCGCAAGAAGAACGCCACCGGCAAGCGCGCCGAAGCCGCGCTCGGCCGCGCCTACGTCACCTGCAACAAGAACGGCATCCCGTTCGACCCCGAAAAGCCCTTCGTCACCTCGGGCGTCCGCCTCGGCACGCCGGCCGGCACGACCCGCGGCTTCAAGGAGGAAGAGTTCAAGGAAATCGGCAGCCTGATCGTAGAAGTCCTCGACGGTTTGAAGGCCGCCAATTCCGACGAGGGCAATGCGGCGGTCGAAGCGGCCGTACGGGAAAAGGTCGTCAAGCTCACCGACCGCTTCCCGATGTACTCCTATATGTAAGGCAGCAGTTCCAGGAAAAGTGTCGGGCGGTTTCCCGTCCGGAACTGCGTAAAACAAGGAGACTTCATGCGCTGCCCCTATTGCGGTTCGGAAGATACGCAGGTGAAGGATTCCCGTCCTGCAGAGGACGGGGCCGCCATTCGCCGCCGGCGCATCTGCCCGGATTGCGGCGGTCGCTTCACGACCTTCGAGCGGGTGCAGCTGCGAGAGCTGATGGTGGTCAAGAAGACGGGCCGCAAGGCCCCCTTCGATCGCGACAAGCTCTTGAAATCATTCGAGATCGCGCTTCGCAAACGACCCGTTGACCGGGATCGAATCGAACGCGCGGTCTCGGGCATCGTTCGCCGGCTCGAAAGCTCCGGCGAAACGGAGATCTCTTCGGAAGAGATTGGCCTTCAGGTGCTGGAGGCGCTGAAGGCGCTCGATGACGTGGGCTTCGTGCGCTATGCCTCGGTCTATCGCGATTTTTCCCATGTCGACGACTTCGAGAAGATCCTTTCGGAAGTCGCGGCCAAGATCGCCCGCGATCCGGGCGCAGACGGCTAGATGAGCCGGGCTAGCGAAGACGACAGACGCTTCATGGCGGCGGCGATCCGCCTCTGCCGCCGCAATCTTGGCCTCACGGCCACCAATCCATCCGTCGCCTGCCTCATCGTCAAGGACGGCGTGATCCTCGCCGCCGCCGTCACCGCCCCAGGCGGGCGGCCCCATGCGGAAACGCAGGCGCTTGCCGAGGCCGGCGAGGCCGCGCGCGGCGCGACGGCCTATGTCACGCTCGAACCCTGCTCGCACCACGGCAAGACGCCGCCCTGCGCCGATGCGCTGATCGCTGCCGGCGTCGTCCGCGTCGTCGTCTCGGTGACCGATCCCGACGAGCGTGTCGCAGGCAGGGGGCTTTCCATGCTGCGCGATGCCGGCATCGCGGTGACGACCGGCGTTTTGGAAACGGATGGCCGCGCCGCGCTGGCAGGCTATCTCACGCGCCAGACGAAGAAACGGCCCCATGTGACGGTCAAACTTGCCGTTTCAAGCGACGGCATGCTCGGCCGGCTGGGAGAAGGGCAGGTGACGATCACCGGTCCGATATCGCGCGGGCAGGTGCATGTGCTGCGCGCCGAAACGGACGCGATCCTCATCGGCATCGGCACGGCGCTCGCCGACGACCCGGAACTGACCTGCCGTCTGCCGGGGCTCGAAACCCGTTCGCCGGTGCGGATCGTGCTCGATCCCCGGCTGGAATTGCCGCCGAATTCGAAACTCGCGCGGACAGCCCGGGACGTGCCGGTCATCGTGGTGACGGAGAAGACGCGGATTCCGCCCTCCGGCCTTCCCGCGCTCTCTCTCGTGAAGGAAGGGCGCGCGGAGCCTCCGCCGCTCGGTGCCCGCGCCGCGGCGCTGGAAGCGCTCGGCATCGAGGTGCTGATCTGCGACCCGCGCAAGCTCGAAGACCTGCTCGCTGCGCTTGCGACCCGCGGCATTTCCTCGTTGCTCGTCGAAGGCGGCGCGCGCACCGTGCAATCCTTCCTCGATGCAGACCTTGTCGATCGCATCCTGCTGTTCAGCGGCACGACGGCCATTGGCAAGGACGGGATTGCATCCCCATTTGTCTCCCGCTGCATGCCGGAGGGGTTCGCGCTTCGACATACGGCCCACTACGGCGCAGACATTTTGCAAGAATACGAAAGAGAAGAGTGATGTTCACCGGCATTGTCACGGATATCGGAACGGTCGAGAAGGTCGAGCCCATGAACGAGGGAGTCCGCCTGCGCGTTCGCACCGCCTACGATCCGGCAACCATCGACATGGGCGCGTCCATTGCCCATTCCGGCACCTGTCTTACCGTCACGGCGCTGCCGGAGGAGGGTTCCAATGCCCGCTGGTTCGAGGTCGAGGCCTGGGAAGAGGCGCTGCGGCTGACGACGATCGCCACCTGGAAGCCCGGTACGCGCATCAATCTCGAACGCTCGCTGAAGATCGGCGACGAGCTTGGCGGCCATATCGTCTCCGGCCATGTCGACGGCAAGGCGGAGATTCTTTCCGTCGAGGCGGAGGGCGACGCGACGCGCTTCCGTATCCGCGCGCCGGAAGGGCTGGAGCGCTTCGTCGCGCCGAAGGGCTCGGTCGCGCTGGACGGCACCTCGCTGACCGTGAACGCCGTCGATGGCGCGGTTTTCGACGTGCTGCTGATCCGTCACACGCTGGATGTCACGACCTGGGGCGAACGCAAGGTCGGCGACTTCGTCAATTTCGAGGTGGACACCATGGCGCGCTATGCCGCAAGGCTTGCGGAGTTTCCCGTTTCCAAAGCGTGACAGCCGCGTGACTCCGGTCTTCAACCGCCCGGAAACGACACAACCTGCCGCCGGATTCCTTCCTCGCAGGTAACGATATCGATACTCCTGGAATTCTAGTGTGCGCCCATCGGACCGCTGGAGACCGTCGCTGCATGGCGCCCCACTATCAAACCCTTCTGCTGGCTATCGGGCTTGCGGGTTTCTGCCTGTCGGCGACGCTGTTCGCCTCCTGGATGTCCGCCCGCGTCGAGCGCTTTCTGCTGTCCTGGTCGATCGGCATCGGCTGTATCGTGCCGGCGGTGGTGGTCTATAGCCTCTATGTGGAGGAGGCGAGCACGGTCGTTGGCTGCCTCGCCTTCATGCTTCAGTTCCTGGGCTTTGCCTTCATCTATGGCGCGGCCTACCGTTTCCGCTCGGGCAATCGCGGGCGCTGGCGCACCCTCGCCGTTTTCGCCGGGTGCAACGCGATTGCGCTGCCGCCGCTGATCGCCGGCTATGACGGCATCGCCTTCATCGCCCTCAACCTGCTGATCGCCGGGTGCCTTGCCGCGACGGCCGGTGAATATTGGCGCGGCCGGCAGGAAGCGCCGCTGCCGCTGACGGGTATCGTGGCCCTCTATCTCCTGACCGCCGTTTCCTTCGTCCTGTGCGCTGGCGTGCTGATCCATCAAGGCGAGTGGGTGATCGGCGGTGCGCCGGACAACTGGGCGGAGAACCTCAATCTCATCGCGGCGATCATGGGCATCACCGGCATCGGCGCCATGTCGCTGGCGCTCAACCAGTGGCGCGTTGCCGGAAATCACCAGCGCGCCGCGATGACCGATCCTCTGACGGGCCTCCTCAACCGGCGCGCCCTGTTCGACCGCTACGGCGACATGGCGATCGACGAGCATCGGGCGGCCATCGCTTTCGATCTCGACAGCTTCAAGTCCGTGAACGACCGCTACGGCCATGCGGCGGGCGATGCGGTGCTGAAGGCCTTTGCCGATGTGCTGCGCGATGCCGCCGGTGCGGCCGCCTGCCTTGCCAGGCTCGGCGGCGAGGAATTCGTCGTCGTCTTCGAGCGGACGCTGCCGGATCGCGCCCAGCGCATCGCCGAGCGGATCCGAGAGGATTTCGCCTCAAAGCTCGTGCCCATCGGTGGTCGCTCGATCACCTGCACCGTGAGCGCCGGCATCGCCTTCGGCACCGCGGAAGGGGGCAGCTTCGATTCCCTTCTAAGCCAGGCGGACAAGGCGCTCTACCTTTCCAAGCGCAACGGCCGCAATCGCGTGTCGCTGGCCGCCTGAGGGGTCAGGCGCCCGGCTCGCCCTCCCAGTAATCGACGCTCTCGCCCTTGTGTCCGATAATACGGAATTCGGTCTTGCCGCCCATTGCGGGCCGCGTCTTGGCCAGGAACTTTCCCGAATCCGGATATTCGCAGATTTCCGTCGCCGCCATGGTGGAAATGGAGAGGTATTTCAGCGGCACCGTGCCCGTGTTGATGAGATTGTGCGCCGTTTCCGGACCGCCGGCCGGCGCGCCCAGCACATCGCCGGGACCGACCGCATAGCGCTCGTCGCCGAAGCGATAGGTGCCCTCGCCATCGAGAATGATGAAAAGCTCCTCCTCGACGTGATGGTTGTGGAAGGGACAGCCGGATTTGCCGGGCGGCACCTCCCCATAGCCGATGCCGAGATCCTTCAGCCCCAGCAGCGCGCCGAACGAGGCGTCGCGGGATTCATAGAGCGTGCCTCGTGTCCAATGGTCGAGGTCCAGCCTGGCGGGATTGGCGATCGGCGGTTTTGGGGCGGTCATCGGGCGTCTCCTCGAGTCATGGCCATCGTTCCTATTTCGTTCCGGCCTGTCAATCCTGCAATGCAGCCTTGCCGCGCCGCTGCCGGCGGAAAACGCCGCGGGGGGCGGAAAAGGCTTGCCAAGCCTCGTCCGTCGTGGTTTGACCCCGCTTCCGCCCGCCTATGCGCGGCCTGTTTCAAATTTCAGGTGATTCATGGCCAACACCGATAATCCTCATCTCCTCATCGTCGAGGCGCGCTTCTACGACGGCATGGCCGATGCGATGCTCGACGGCGCCAGGCATGCGCTGGACGCTGCCGGCGCCACCTATGATGTCGTGACCGTCATGGGCGCGCTGGAGATCCCGGCCGCGATCTCCATGGCTCTCGACGGCATGGAGAACGGCGGGACCTGGTATGACGGCTTCGTCGCGCTCGGCATGGTCATCCGCGGGGAGACTTATCATTTCGACATCGTCGCCAATGAATCGAGCCGCGCGCTGATGGACCTTTCGGTCAGCGAAGGCCTGCCGATCGGCAACGGTATCCTGACGGTCGAGAACGACGAGCAGGGCTGGGCGCGCGCCCGCCGCTCGGAAGGCGACAAGGGCGGTTTCGCCGCTCGCGCGGCGCTGACCATGATCGAGCTGAAGAAGAAACTGGGCGGCGAACAGTGACAACGGACAAGAACCAGCAGCCGGTGAAGCCGGCCAACCAGCGCGGTGCGGCCCGTCTTGCCGCCGTGCAGGCGCTCTACCAGATGGATGTCGGCGGCACCGGGATCCTTGAGATCATCGCCGAATACGAGGCGCACCGTCTCGGCCAGGAGGTCGACGGCGACACCTATCTCAAGGCGGATCCTTCCTGGTTCCGCTCGATCGTCTCGGGCGTCGTACGCGACCAGCGCCAGCTCGATCCGATGATCGGCGCGGCGCTGCAGGACGACTGGGCGCTGTCGCGGCTCGATTCCACCGTGCGCGCCATCCTGCGCGCCGGCACCTTCGAGCTGAAGGAACGCAAGGACGTGCCCGTCGCCGTGATCGTCACGGAATATGTCGAGATCGCCAAGGCGTTCTTCGACGACGAGGAACCGAAGCTGGTGAACGCGGTGCTCGATCGCATCGCCAAGCAGCTACGGCCCGACACACGCAAATAATCGGTGGAACGCATGCGCACGGGCACGGTCGAAGGTCTTGAACGGGAACTTTCGGTTGCGCGCCGGAACGTGTTCCTCCTGATGTTCGCGCAGGCGCTGCTCGCCTCGGCGGGGCCGATCGTCTTCTCCATCGGCGCCCTTGCCGGCTATGACCTGCTCGACACCGACAAGTCGCTCGCCACCGCCCCGCTCACCGGGTTCAATATCGGCGTCGCGCTCGGCGCCGTGCTCGTCGCCATCGCCGCCCGCCTGCTCGGCCGCACCTATGGCTTCATCGTCGGCGCGCTCATCGGGGCAGGGGGCGGATTGCTCGCCGCCATCGCGCTCTTCCGCAGCGATTTCTGGCTTTTCGCCCTCGGCTTCGTGCTCGTCGGCATTTCCAGCGGCTTCGCGCAGAAGATACGTTTCGCTGCGGCGGATGCCTCGCCTTCGTTCTACAAGCCGCGCGCCATTTCGTGGATCCTGGCCGGCGGCGTCATCTCGGCCGTGCTCGGGCCGCAGGTCGTCATCCTCACCAAGGACCTGTTCGAGCCGGTGCTGTTTGCCGGCGCCTTCGTGGCGCTTGCGCCATTGTGCGGCCTTGCCGTCGTGCTCTTCCTGTTCCTGCGCCTGCCCGATCACAAGGCGGCCGCCGTGGCGAGCGGCCAGATCGCCCGGCCGCTGAGCGAGATCGTCTTCACCCAGCGCTTCCTCACCGGCCTTGTCTGCGGCATCTCCTCCTATGCCCTCATGACCTTCATGATGACCGGCGCGCCGCTCGCCATGGTCATCGGCTGCGGCTTCTCGCCCGAACTGGCCACGCTGGGCATCCAGTGGCATGTGCTCGCCATGTTCGCGCCGAGCTTCTTCACCGGCATGCTGATCCAGCGTTTCGGCACGGAGAAGGTCGTTGCCGCGGGCCTCGTCATCCTGATGCTCTGCGCGACGGTCGCCCATATGGGCATCGAGCTTTGGAACTTCTGGGGCGCGCTGATCCTGCTCGGCATCGGCTGGAATTTCGGCTTCATCGGCGCCACCGCCATCGTCGCCTCCAGCTACCGGCCGCACGAGGCCGACAAGGTGCAGGGTTTTCACGATATCATCCTCTTCGGCACGGTCGCGCTCGCGTCCTTCTCTTCCGGAAAAGTGTTCAACGCCTATGGCTGGCAGACCATCAACCTGGTGTTCTGGCCGATTACCGGCGTGAGCTTCGTCCTCGTTCTTCTCCTGCTTTTGCGCAGCCGCCGCGCGCAAGCCTGAGCGCAGCCACAAACGATTCGGGAAAATCCAGCCGATCGCACCGCTTAGCGCGGTGCGGCGGCTTGACGCCGCCGATTCGCAAACGCACTCTGGCCGCGCGCCGGCACCGGCTTGTGAGGAGGCAACCGGTTGCGGGCGCGTATCGGCCGCGGGGGGAGGACCCCGTGGTCTCCAAGGAGGACAGAGCGAAATGACCATATTGTTGGGCGTTATCGCATGCGGGTTGCTCTCGGTGGTTTATGCCATCTGGGCGACACGGTCGGTGCTTGCCGCCGATCAGGGGAATGCCCGCATGCAGGAAATTGCAGGCTATATCCGGGAAGGGGCACAGGCCTACCTCACCCGGCAGTACAGAACCATTGCCATTGTCGGGGTCGTCGTCTTCGTCGGCACCTGGCTGCTTCTTTCCGCAACGGCCGCCATCGGATTCCTGATCGGCGCCGTGCTTTCGGGCGTTGCCGGTTTCATCGGCATGCACGTCTCCGTCCGCGCGAATGTGCGCACGGCGCAGGCCGCGTCCGTCAGCCTGTCCTCCGGCCTCGACATCGCCTTCAAGTCGGGTGCGATCACCGGCATGCTGGTGGCCGGCCTCGCGCTTCTCGGCGTGTCCATCTATTACTGGTATCTCACCGGCATCCTCGCTTACGAGCCGGCCTCGCGTGAAGTCATCGATTCGCTTGTCGCGCTCGGCTTCGGCGCCTCGTTGATCTCCATCTTCGCCCGCCTTGGCGGCGGCATCTTCACCAAGGGTGCGGACGTCGGCGGCGACCTCGTCGGCAAGGTCGAGGCGGGTATCCCTGAAGACGACCCGCGCAACCCCGCCACCATCGCCGACAATGTCGGCGACAATGTCGGCGACTGCGCCGGCATGGCGGCCGACCTTTTCGAGACCTATGCGGTGACCGTCGTCGCCACCATGGTCCTGGCGGCGATCTTCTTTGCCGGCACGCCGATCCTCGGCAGCGCGATGATCTATCCGCTGGCCATCTGCGGGGCCTGCATCATCACCTCGATCGTCGGCTCGTTCTTCGTCAAGCTCGGCTCGAACGGCTCGATCATGGGCGCTCTCTACAAGGGGCTCATCGTCACGGGGGCCTTGTCCGTCTTCGGCCTTGCCGCCGCGACCTCGCTGACCATCGGCTGGGGTGTCGTCGGCACGGTGGCAGGCAAGGAGATCACCGGCACGAACCTCTTCATCTGCGGTCTGCTGGGTCTGGTGGTGACGGCGCTCATCGTGGTGATCACCGAATACTACACCGGCACCAACAAGCGCCCCGTGAACTCCATCGCGCAGGCCTCCGTCACGGGCCACGGCACGAATGTCATCCAGGGTCTTGCGGTATCGCTGGAATCGACCGCGCTTCCGGCGATCGTCATCGTCGGCGGCATCATCGCCACCTACCAGCTCGGCGGTCTCTTCGGAACCGGCATCGCCGTCACCGGCATGCTCGGCATCGCCGGCATGATCGTGGCGCTGGACGCCTTCGGTCCGGTCACCGACAATGCCGGCG
>Ga0182742_1001447_pt1 | contig 30413 bp, 34 predicted proteins | sample eDN5th37CBELigMG_FD_128880 | JGI IMG/M metagenome (GOLD analysis project Ga0182742, IMG submission 128880) | Enriched Miracle-Growth compost microbial communities from Emeryville, California, USA - eDNA 5th pass 37_C BE-Lig MG (version 2)... ... | reverse complement strand
TCAAGTTGTCGAGTAAATTGATTTTACTAGACAGAAATCTGTGGTTATAAATCAAGTTGTCGAGTAAATGGGTTTTACTAGACAGAATTGTGTGATTATGAATAAAGTTGTCGAGTAAATATGATTTACTCGACAGAATTTAATAAAGTTTGGTAAAGCTGTCTAGTAAAATAATAAAGAGACAGTCTCATTCAAAATCTGCCTCATTAAATCCATTTCTAAAATTTACGAATATCTATGCAAAAACTTGCCCGCCATTCACATGGAGCACTTGACCTGTAACGAACCTCGAATCATCAGATGCAAGGTAGACATAGGTCGGCGCAAGTTCAAAAGGTTGACCTTGTCGATCCATTGGATTACCAGCTAGTGGTACCTGATCAGCCGAAAAACTAGATGGAATAAGTGGCGTCCAGATTCGACCTGGAGCAACAGCATTTACTCTAATCCCTTCCTTTACAAGGTTTCTTGCCAATGCACGGGTAAAACCAACATTTGCTGCTTTTGTTGCAGTATAGTCCATTAATTGTTCATTTCCATCAAACGCTACGACGGAGGCCGTATTTATGATAGAGCTTCCAGCTTGTAAATGTTTCAGTGCTGCACGTGTTGTATAAAAGTGAGAATAGATGTTTACTTTAAACGTATCGTCAAACTGTTCATCTGAAATATCTGTTAAGTTTAATTGTTGGAATTGAATACCAACATGGTTACATAGAATATTTAGCTTTCCAAACGTTTTAACAGTTATCTCTACAATATCAATACACTGTTGTTTATCTCTCAAATCTCCAGGCATTAAAATACAGCGTCTTCCAAGTTCTTCAACGCGATTTTTAGTACGATTTGCATCCTCATGCTCATCTAAATAAGAGATGGCCACATCTGCTCCTTCTTTTGCAAAGGCAATAGCAACTGCAGCCCCGATTCCACTATCACCACCTGTAATGAGTGCAACTTTTCCTTTTAACTTATTACTTCCATGGTAATTAGGATTTTCTATGATAGGTCTAGGCACCATCAAGCTCTCAATACCAGGTTGTCGATATTGACGTTGCTCGGGAACTGTCAAAGCAACGTCCTCAAATTTTGTTATCTTTCCATAATTAGGATACATCGGATACTCGTTTTCGCTTTTCATGTTATTTGACACGGATGTCAAAACCTCCTACGTTTATACAAATTCAGCTTACCTTATGCAAAATGGGCTTTTTATGTTCTTAACAAGTGAAACGATTAGCATATTTGGAATTTAAGAATAAGATAAGAAGAACGGATTAAATCGAGGAGGTCCTAAATGCAATATTATTTTAATCCTCAAGTAAGCTATTTATTGATTACCAGATCTAGAGAAAAAGTAGCAGTACATTACGGTACGACGAACTTTAAACTTCCTGAAATTGGACCAAGACCACCATACTTTACAAACCCCCGCTATGAACCATATTACCCTGTAATATAATCAAATTGGTTAACAAGAAAGCTACCAAGATCAATTGTGTAGCTTTCAAATAAATTGGAACTTTAGTTGTAGTAAAAGTAGGTAAAATAGAAATAGTTTGGAAGTATGATAATCCAGTAAAAAAGTGGCTAATTGAAAAAAATATTATTGTCTATTCTATCCATAACGTGCTACGCTTTAATGGGAAAAATGATTGAAAATTCAGAAGGTATTCGGCTTATGTACAATCCGAATAAGGAGTGAAGATGTTAAGAATGAGTTGGTTTAAAGAACAAGCGAATTTAAAGTGGATCATTATTATTGTTATTATCGGTCTTTTATACTTTTTTAAAAATGCATTAAATTTCTTATTGCTAACATTTATATTTACATATTTAGCTTATACTGCTTTTGTCAAAATACTACATATTTTACCAAAGTCTTTAAAACGTCCTAAACTATTAGTTGTGCTTATGTATAGTATTATTATTGCAGTAGTCGCTTTAACAGGATATCTTTATCTTCCGGCAGCGATACATCAATTGAATTCAATCATTATCCAAAGCTCTTCTATTGATATCGATCAATTTAAAAATCTTATTCCAGAGAGAGTTTATGAGTATATTCAAAATTTAGATATGGAAGGTATTCTAAAGAATATAGCAGATATTTTAACAGCTGCAATTGCTGATGTTAGTACTTTCTTATTAGAGGTTTTCATGGCCATCTTACTAAGCTTTTTCTTTATTTTAGAGATTGATAAAATAAAAGCTTTTAGTAAATCTTTTCGTTCTAATAAGACTGAAAAAGTGTTTAATCAAGTTGTTAAATTTGGAAATAGCTTTTTAAATACATTTGGATTAGCTATTAAGGTTCAAATCCAAATTTCTCTTGTAAACACATGTTTATCAGTTATTGGGTTAATGATTTTAGGTTTCCCGAATATCTTAGGGCTTGCCATAATGATCTTTTTCTTAGGATTAATGCCAGTTATCGGAGTCGTCATTTCTTTAATTCCACTTTCAATTATTGCATTTCAAATAGGTGGATTAATTTATATTCTCTATATTTTCATCATGGTCATGGTGATTCATGCAATCGAAGCGTATTTCCTAAACCCAAAACTTTACTCCATTACTATGAAATTACCTGTGTTCTTTACGTTTATGGTATTAATTGTTGCAGAGTTATTGTTTGGCGCGTGGGGTTTAATCATCGGGATCCCTCTATTTGTCTTTATCGTGGAAGTAATTAAAGGGACGTCTGATGTCAAACCGCTTTCGAATTGATCATTATATAAATAAAATGAAGCCATTTTGGACATATAACATATATGTACAAAATGGCTTCAATTATGAGTTTATAATTTTACTTTCTTCACACCAAGATAACGAGCCTTCCAATAAGGATTGTTCATATCTGTAATTGTAACCCCTGTAGATGAGCCAGCATGTAGAAATTTGTTATCACCAATATAAATTCCTGCGTGACTCGGACCAGCATTACTTGTGTTATAAAACACTATATCACCAGGTTGAGGTGTAGTAACAGACGTTGTAGCTCCCCAAATTGTTTCTACTGTACGTGGAATTGATACACCCACTTTACTATAAACATAGTTTAAGAATCCAGAACAATCGAAACCACTTGGTGTACTTCCTCCCCAAACATATGGTGTACCAATGTACTTTTTACCTTCTGTAATTAATGCATCCACATTTAAAGTTTTAGTTACAACAGGTGCAGGACTAGGTGCAGTTGTTCCATCAGAGGTTAATTTTAAAACTTGTCCAACCATAATATTATCACTTGTTAGTCCATTAAATGTTTTAAGTTGCTGTATAGTAAGGCCATTTTTAGAGGCAATTTGCCATAAGTAATCACCAGATTTTACAGTATAAGTTTTTGGTGCAGTTACAATTTCACTTTGTGTTGTAGAACTTGGAACTTTTAAAACTTGTCCAATATTAATAAGATCAGTGTTTAATTGATTAATAGATTTTAATTCAGTTACAGAGGTATTGTGGTTTGTAGCGATAATATACAGACTGTCGCCAGCTTTTACAGTATAAGAACCATAATCGACATGAGAATGAGGGGAAACCAATGTTAGTTTTTGTCCAATATTAATGTTACTAGATTGTAAGTTATTCCACGTTTGTAAGTCTTGTACGGAAATATTGTTAGCAGTAGCAATCTTCCAAAGAGTATCTCCAGATTGTATTTGATAATTTAGTTCATGTGCTGAAGCTTGTGTATAAAATGCAGTAGTGAATAATATTCCAACAGTTGCTGTTACCGTGATTAATTGTTTTTTCAAATAGTTCTCTCCCTAGATGTTATTGTCGAAATACGTTGCACCGTTTCGATATTCAAACTCTAACATGGAATTGAAAACAAAAATATACCTTAAATATTGGTAAGAAAACCTATAAGTTTACTCTTGTTTCTATTCAATTATGAACTTTGTAAAGACGAGCAACTTATGTTAATTTACCTGTAATTAAGTAATAGCATGATTTTATTAGCATCTAAGGAAATATATTTGAGTAATACTTACAAGTATATTTGACCTTTTATTAGCAATCTAGAAACTTTCATCTGTTTATGAAAAATCTTACCAATAAATAGGGTGAATTGCGTTGGAATAACATTTCATGTCGAAAAATAGACTAGACTAACAACGATTAAATGAAATTTAAAGAGGAAATAGAGGGGGTGGCATTTTGGCAATCCTTAATCCTAGATTTGCATTTTTAGAAAATGATTTTGAAAATAATAATTTGAAAGTAAATAAACCGAAACGTTTACAACATAAAAATCCTCCAAAACCAATTGAAACTCAATCAGTAAGTAATGAGTCGATAAAACCTCCATTAACTTTCGCTACTATATACTATAAATCAGTTCCCATGTTTGTGTATGTTTATGTAGTGCCAGCAGATATTTATTGCGCAGCATTATTTTTATTCATTCGAAATCTTTAAACTAAAAAAGCCCGGAATTAAATTCCGGGCTGATTATCACTTGCAATCTTCCGCCATGACACCCTGCCTCCGCTTCTGCTTTGAATCTTAACGTAAATTAAGACATTTTAGCACGAGCATAGTCAGTTGATGGTCCTTCAGAGAAAGCGTTCATTCGCACTCATCGGGTTAACCCTCCTAGTCACTTGGATTCGAAGTGAAATCTTTATTATTATGTAACGTTTGCAATTTTTCATACGAATTTTATTAATAAACTTTATAGCCATTGGAATTTTTCAACCGTCTACAACAAGAAGAGCATGATTTGAGGAGAGATTAAATGGGCAACGACTGGGAAGTTGCAATTGATTCAATATCAAAAGTATCTATTTATTCAAACCCTAATAATGATCCTGTCACCATATGTGGATGTACTAACAATTTAAAATGTATCGGAATTGGAACAGATGCAGCTGTTTTCCAATCTTTAGACGCACCCAATTATGCAATTAAAAAGTATGCAATTGAAACAATTAACAAAGTAAAAATTGAAAAAGAAGTTTACACTATTATTGGTAATTCACCGTACTTTTCAACTTGCTACGCTGCATATGAGGATTTCTTAGTGTTGAAATTCGAAGAAGGAATCACTCTTTATGACTGTTTACTTCAAGGTATTCATATACCACAACAGGTAATAGACGACGTGGAAAATGCAAGAGAATATATACGTTGTAAAGGTTTAAACCCACGTGATCTTCATTTGAAAAATATTTTACTACAAAACGGTAGAGCAAAAATTCTTGATGTCTCTGAGTATTTGCAACCAGGTAATGATTTCCGTTGGGAGCATCTTAAAGAAGGCTATAAAAAATATTATTCCTTAATTGATGGTCATCCTGTTCCTCTTTGGTTAGTTGAAAAAGTACGAAAATTATATCATCAAAAGTATAAATAGAGGCAATGTTCACTCATTGCCTTTTTTATGTTATCTCTTAAATTTTTGCTTATTAGGAAGACATGATATGATTTATTTATATTGAACAAATAAATATAAATTTTTGGAAAGTCGATAAATTTAGATATACGAATGTAGAAATGGAGAAGTAACAGCTATTGGTGTAACTGTTGCACAATATAAAAATGCATCGGATCTATAGCTTATTTACAACATGAACCAAAGTTAAATTGAAGAACTGTAATAGCAACATTAGGGAAATTTAAACGAAGCACACAAGCTTATATAATGGATACTTCACCTATAAAAATCCTGCTTAACGGTTATGAAAAACTGCCTAGTGGAGAAGCCAATGAACAGTCGTTATTTATACATGAAAAAGAAGTAGAAAGTTATTCGATTCGATTATTTCAGTACACAATAGCCGCTTTCCTTATGACCATTTCATTGTTGATTCTACAGTTGAACGTGTATTTGCTGAGACTTGTGAGCATGATCAAAAAATGAAGTTTTATATTAAACTTCCTTCACTATAAAAAACTTGTTTACAATTTAATACGGGGTAAATAAAAAATCGAAGAAAAAGCACAATTACTATTTGCATTTTTTTGTGTTTATGCTAATATTTGGTTAATGGAATTTAGGTCTTGTAGCTCAGCTGGGAGAGCATCACGTCGACAACGTGGGGGTCGCAGGTTCGAACCCTGTCGAGACCATATCGCCGAAACCTTGATGTTTAAGGGGTTTCGGCTTTTTTTATTTTTATTTATAATTCGCATTTTAGCTTTCATGTGACCGTCATGTGACAAATTTTTTGTGAACATATTTTGTATACAAAGTTAGTCGTTTTTGCTATTAAATAAACCGTCAAATACTTTTGTAGCTGTTACATCATCTTCTTCTGTTATTTGGGATTACATATTCATGGTTGTCTTGATATTTTTATGACCTAATCGAACTTGTATTTATTTCAAATTGACACCTTGACTAAGTAAATATGAAGCGGAAGAATGCCGTAGACCATGGATTTAACGGTTCTAATTCGATTGTGTTCTAGGAATCGAACTCAAAATCGAGTAATGGCATGCGGTTGATATGGCCCCCGTTAGGACATCTATATTCTGTGATAGAAAATCTTGAATAAAAGGGTAGTTTAATGGACATATATTTGATGAATAGAAAAGAAAGGTATCGGTGCTATGTTTTCATTTTTAAAAGGGAAAAAGCAAAAGAACAATAGCACAATCAACAGGAAAACAGCCCAATTGAATCTATAGATCAATTATCGAATAACATCGATGCCTTATTGTCCATGAATCTGGAAGTCATTAAACAAAGAACTGGAAATAGAACAGATATTGTCATCAGGCCGGTTAAACTCGGTCAAGATCCTAAGGTTAAAACCGCAATTGTATATAAGGGTTGGTGGACAGTCAAACTGTTAACGATTTTTTAATTGAAGCAGTGATTAACCCTAATCCCTTACTCCATGAACAGATAGCTCAACAAGAGGTAATCGATATGATTGCTGAAGATGTTGTTGCTGTCGGTGGGATAAAAAAAGTAAGTGACTGGGACGAACTGTTCACAGAATTGATGTCAGGTAATACGATTATATTTATCGATGGGATTAGCGTATCACTAAGTGTCAGTACTCAAGGTGGGGGGGCTGGTATCATGCTTGGGATCGTGATATGCAAACGGAGTAAGTCTTCAAAATATTGAAACCACAATAAATTTGCCTACTCTATAAATCAAATTAACAAATAATAAAGCTATCTAAAGTAGCTTTTTTACTGTATTCTTTTGAGCAAGCCCATTCATAGATAATTTTAAATATTTTGTAAATATGTATTAATGACGGCATTGATCCAGGAGGATTAATGCTTTTTTTGTGGAAGTTATGAATAAGGGCTAACATCCTTTAGTCCTGAATAAAACTTTTAGTGTAAATTTAATAAAATAATGGAGATTTATATGACAGCTGAGAACCTGAACTCTTTAAGTAATGATTTACGAAAGATTGAACAGGAATACAAACAAAAGGTTGAGCCGTATCGAAGTGAATTGTGGAATTATTGTTATAAGTTAACGAGGTCACCTTGGGATGCTGAGGATTTAGTTCAAGAAACCCTGTTAAGATCACTGGCAGTGCTAGCTAAAATATTTCAACCATTAAATACGAGAGCCTATTTGTTTAAAATTGCTACAAATCTATGGATTGATCAGTTGAGGAAACAAAAACATAAAAATTTGTCTTTGGATGATGTAGTTGTTTTTGAAAAAGTAACTTCAAAAGAATTTCATGTAATGGAAAACTTAGATCTTTTGGTAAGAGTTTTAACTCCTAATCAATATGTGACACTAATCTTATCAGATGTTCTTCAATTTAAAGGAAGCGAAGTAGCAGAGATTATGTCAACATCAGAGGGGGCAGTTTATACAAATCTGAGTAGAGCAAGAAACAAAATGCGTGAGTACCAATATTCTAATAAACAAACAGGGGATGTTCCTTCGATAAGAGAACTTCCTAAAAATTCAACGATCGATTTACTATTAAAGGGATTTAGTGATAAGAATCCAAAACTAATTGCTTCTTTATTACATGAAAATGTGATTACTGATATAACTCATGCTGGACTAGAAATTGGTAAAAACGAAACTGAGAAAAACTCATTAAAGGATTGGACAGAAATTGTCCAAAAGCAACATATGATCATTTCCAAGTATATAGAGTTATGGGGTCGTGATGTTATTGTGGAGTTTGAGCGGAAGTCTGATAATAAACTATACCTTAACAATATACATTTCTTTGAGTTGGTCGAAGGGAAAGTATCCTATTGGAAGTTCTATTGTTTTTCTTGGGACTTAATGAATATGGCAGCGAAAGAATTGAACGTAAATTTGAATGCCCAATATTTTTATCACATTTTTTAAAAATCGTTGTAAGGTTTTTACTTCTTTCTCCGTTATATAAATGAATCAATAGATGATTCAAATAATGTAAGGAGTGAAAAGAATGAGCAGTCCGATAAAGAACCAGATCAATACTATTTTTGTCCACGTAAGCGATTTAGAGAGGTCCGTAATTTGGTATTCACAGTTACTTGGACAAGAATACGAAATCTCAGAAATCAATAGGCCAGTATATAATATTCAGATTAACAATCATACTGGGTTAACCTTAGATGCGGGATCAGAAGAAATATTGAAAAAGAAGAAAAATTGCGAATATCCATTGTTTAATTTTCACACAGACCAAATCGATGTTGCCTATAATTACGTTAATAGTTTGGGATATAAAATTGAATCGGAAATTGTAAATTTTGATGATTTCTCTTATTTTACAATTAGTGATCCTGATAGAAATATTATAATGGTTTGTACAGGCTAAATGTCCAAGCTATTAAAGCTCCCAATATGTTTTTTAATAGGTAATAATGTTGTATTAACAACAACTATAAAGTAAGGTTGATAAGAATAAGAAAAACTAGGGAGTTTCTCAATCCCTAGTTTTTTGTCAATTGTAATAAAAGGGACCGGTGTAATAAAGTCCATTCATTTCAGTTAATTATTTCGGTTAATTCATTTATTATTTGAGTAAGTGCTTCTTTTAATTGGGGTATCTGGACGACCAAGAATTTTTCCGAAATCATTGCTCTCGACATCTAATGAGCCTTCCGGAATACTTCTTTGGATGTCGACAAGGATAGTAACAACGAAATCCGGTAAGCCCGCAGACTTCATAATCTCGGTATAATTAGAATCATCTATTTGCTGAACAGGTACTTCTTTGCCAAGTATTACCCCAAGAACAAAAAACAAATTCCTCCTGAGACAAAAGCTTCCGGAAAGCTCATAAATAGTATTTTCATGTGCAATATTGGATAATACTGCAGCTGCTGCTTCGGCATAATCTTGTTGTAATGCTCACCCGACTTTTCCATTTCCTACTGATGTTACCCAAGGAGCTCCAGCAAGGACACCTTGAATGCTTGATATTTCATTCTCTAAGTACCAATTATTACGCAAGAAGGAATAAGAAATGCCTGTTTTCTTAATTGCTTTCTCAGTTGCCTTATGCGTTGGTGCGAATAAATTTGTACTCTCTTGTGTATTTGCTAAACTAGTATACGCAATAAATTTAACTCCTGAGCGCTCTGCTGCAGCAATTCGTGCACTATTAGCATTGATCATTACTATATTTTCTAAAAAAGTAACACTTGAAGGATTTAAAAAGTCTATTCAGGAATTAATAAAAACGACTGCAAAGGTATTCATGACGTAGTATCCTCATTTTATTTGGTTACTTTTTAGGGATTTCACAAATTCCAAATGTTGTTTCGACTTATTTAACTGGGTTAGATGTACCGCCTATGGTAATTATGATCGGAATTTGTCTTTTATATATATTCCTAGGAATGTTTATTGATATGTTATCAGCCATGTTTTTAACAATCCCAATCATTTTACCAGCGGTTATCAATTTAAGTTTTGATCCAGTATGGTTCGGAGTAATTGTTGTCTTCATTGCAGAGATTTCATTAGTAACACCCCATTCGGATTAAGTATTTTTATGATTCAGGGTGCTGTGAAGGGGAGTAAATATTCAGATATATTAAAAGGGTCTATTCCTTTTATCATTTGTGATATTGTAATTCTACTAATATTCTTATTTTTCCCTGATTTAATTCTATTTTTACCTAGTTTAATGTAAGTATTTAAAAAGGGTGTCTACAATTCAGACACCCTATTTTTGAATTAAAAACAACTATTCGAATGTAACTGAAAGCTTGAAACTCATAACTTATAGGGTTTTGAGCTTTTATAAATTTGTTACTTAACAGTTGAAAAGTGAATTAAAATTTAAATTTATGATTAACTTAAAGAAATTTTCGAAAAATGTTACTTTAGTAATTGTTAACATAAAAAAATAATAGTTCAGATGGAATAATTTGTGTTGGAATAAATATTCAATTAACTATATAATTATTTTTTGTAGTATGGTTTGAATTAGTTATTCAAGTATGACATTTTAGAAGATAACATATCAAATAAAATAGTAGATAAAGAGGGTGTTATCTTCGAATTTCGTGAGGTTTGTAATGTATAGATTTGTTAACATATTGTGAGGTAAAAGAAATGAAGAAGACATCTTTGTTACAAGAAGAAAAACATTCAACAGTATTTTTTTTATGGTTATTTTATGTTGTATTTTTTGTTTATGATATTTTATATTATGACCTTTTTCCTGCATTTCCGTGGAGCAATGTTGGTGATGTTAGTACCAAATGGATATTTTTTAGTTACATAAAATATGGAGCGATGATTGCTCTTATTCCAGTATCCATTTATTTAATTAAAAAGGATAAAACAGAATTTGTAAAATACATAGTATTTTTTGGCTATTTTTCTACGAATCTAATTACAGATATCCTTTATTACAAAGATAGTTCTGAAGCATATACGAGTGGTAACTTAGTAGAAATACTAATTATCCTGTTTTCACCTATATTTGTAACTAAAAGCTTTACCTATTTCGTATCAATCGGCTTAATTATTAAATATATTTTAGTAGGGTTGTTTATACAAGATCCTGTAGTTGTGTTTCCAATCATCATTATGCTTGTTTGTTCGGTTATTGCCTTTCTATTACTTCATCGTATTCTAAATTATATAAAAGCTTTGAAGTACTCATATGAAGAACAATTAGAAGGTATTGTAAAAGGTGTTATTGCCACACTTGAGTTAAAGGACCCATACACACGTGGTCACAGTGAAAGAGTTGCCGCTTACGCAATGAATATGGCTGAAGCTACAAGAAGATATAAACCTTATGAATTAGATCATTTTTACTATGCATGCCTATTACATGATATTGGAAAGGTAAGTATTCCAGACACTATTTTAACAAAGTCTGGTAAATTAACCGATGAAGAATATGATATAATAAAAACGCATCCTGTTGTCGGAGCTGAAGCTATTCGAGATGTCGAAGGAATTGCTGACAATATTGAAGTGATCTACCATCACCATGAAAGATGGGATGGGAAGGGGTATCCAGATGGTCTTTCAGGGGAAGATATTCCGTTTTTAGCAAGGATTACAGCGGTTGCTGATGCCTTTGATGCGATGACTTCATCAAGATCCTATCGGCCGGCACTTCATTTTGAAGAGGCATATAAACGAATTCTCGATGGACAAGGAAGTCAGTTCGATCCACAACTTATCGAGATATTTAAGCAAATTTATCCTGATTGGGTGCAGATTTCTAAAGTCTATCAAAAGGGTATGGATATGAGGGGAGGAATGAAGCGTGAAAATCCGTAAATTAAAGAAAATAAAAGTTACTTGTTTTTGGTGTTTCCTAATACCTAAAGGATGAGTAGGGTACATACTAGGATGCTGTTTTATAGCATCCTATTTTCATTTTTAGAGGGGGCTTGTGATGAAGGTATCCTTACAATCTCAAATCAATTTAAATCCGTTATCGATTCGAAAAGATAGAAAGAATTATATCGTAGAGGATCCAATTTCCGGTGATTTTTTTGAAATGCCTCAAATTTGCATTGAAGCTATCAATCTCATGCAAAAGGGAGAAGATTTAGCTGCAATTGAGTTGGTGCTAAAAGAATCATATCCAGATGAAGAGGTGGATATGATTGAATTTGTGGATCAGTTGGTGGAGTTAGGCCTTGTTCAGGATGTTGATGGTGTGCCAATTGCTAGAGAACCTGAAAAATCAGATTCAGGAGCAAAAGGATTTTTATGGATTCCATCTTGGGTTGGCCGATTGTTCTTTAATCAAACAATGAACAAAGTCTATTTGTTACTTCTAGTTTTGAATATACTAATACTTGTGCTCCATCCAGAATTTTTTCCCCGATATCAAGATCTATTTATTTTTGATTCTATGATGTTAAATATGTTCACTTATCTATTTATATCTTTGGTCTTGATTATGATTCATGAATTTGGACATGTATTGGCAATTCGTTCTTACGATTTACCAGCAAAATTAAGTATAGGAAACCGGTTGATTTTTATTGTTTTTGAAACGGACTTGACACCTGCATGGAAGCTAAATCCAAGACAGCGAAATACTCTATATCTTGCAGGCATGTCTTTCGAACAATTCATCATTTTCCTTTCATTTGGTTTAATGCTTATTTTTCCAGAGATGAATTTTGTAAGTATTTTTAGCATCATCGTTTTGGATATTTTTATAAAAACCGTTTATCAATGCTGTTTCTATATGAAAACAGATGTATATTATGTTGTGGAAAATGTAACTGGATGCTATAACCTAATGGAAAGTGGTAAAGAATATTTACGTTCATTATTTAGGAAAACTGAGAAGAATGAACAGAAGTCGTTCGGAGATAATTGGAAAGTGATTCGTTTATATAGCATGTTTTACATAGTTGGTATGCTGTTAACCTTACTCTTGTCAGCTGTTTATTTTTTACCACAGCTGTATTATGCATATTCTACGATTTACTTTAATATCCAAAGACCAATAAATAGTGCATCGTATTGGGATGCTCTTATATTTTTGATTCAAACTGTATTAGTAGTGTACTTGTTCATTTATTTGGAAAGAAAACGGAGACAACAAAATGTGAAGTAGAAGAAAAAGCGTGAGGTAGGGCATACCTACATCACGCTAATAGTGTTTATTTATTTTTCTTATTTAGAGTTGATCCATTATCATGTTTTGGCATGAATTCTTTTGCAATTTCTTCTTGCGGCTTGAATTGTGAACGATTCGTTGAATTAGTCTTTGATTTCATTTGTCCACCTTTAGCTGAGCTAGAAGTTGCAGATTTTGAACCGTTTGAATTAGCTGCAGATGATGAGATAAACTCGTTCGCAAATTCAGTCATACCATTTGAATTGGCTTTCGCTTTCGGTTTAACATTTTTTTCCCCTTTAGCTGAGCTCGATGACACCGATTTAGAAGCGTTCGAATTGGTTGCAGATGAGATAAATTCATTTGCAAACTCAGTTAACCCATTAGAATTTGCTTTTGCTTTTGGCTTCGCTTGTGATCCTTTAGCTGAGCTCGAAGTCCCTGATTTAGATGCGTTCGAATTAGTTGCAGTTGAGATAAATTCATTTGCAAATTCAGTCAAGCCATTTTGGTTTGATTTCGCTTTAGAATTTGATTGAGCACTCTTTGATGAATTAGAAGTCGATGATTTAGAAGCATTAGAATTTGTTACAGATGAAATAAATTCATTTGCAATCTCTGCCATACCATTTGATTTTGAACTACCTTGTGCATTGTTGTTTTTAGCAGAAGAAGCTGATTTATTTTGACTACCTTTTGAATTCGCTGCTAAAAATTCATTTGCAAACTCTGTTATCGCATTTGTATTTGAATTAGAGCTCGTACCGGCTCCTTTTGATTTATAGGAAGGGTTATTAAAGAATTCTTTTGCAATTTCCTCAATTGAAACATTTGGTGTATTATTCGCTTGACCCGAAGAAGCTTGATTCATTCCACCTAAAATGTTTTTCACTTTATTCGGAATTAAATTTGGTATAAATTCTTTTGCAAATTCCATAATTGACTTTGTTTGATGATTATTCGATTGTGAACTATTTGAAGGATTGAATTCCTTTGCTATTTCTTCATGACTCTTAGGTTTTGAAGGATTTGTTGAACACCCACATGAATTGTTCTGATTTCTCTTATGATCAATAATTGACATGCACTCATCTCCTTTTCTTTTTGTTAATATGAGACGAGCGAAACAACTTTATGTTAGAGAAGACTCGCCTCGTTATCCAAAAGAAGACAAGCAGCGCAATACTTGTATGGGTACTTTAATTAACTTTATTACGGAATATTTAGATAATAACTATTCAACTGGATCTTCTGTTGTTGGTTTGGAATTTCCATTGTTAATTTGCTCTTCGGAAATATGAATTTCTTCGGAAGTTTCCTCTAAATTTTCAATTATTCCATAAGCTGATATTTCTCCAATTTCTGCAAACCTTTTTAGTATTCGATCTATGATAGACATATTTATCAGTTCCTTTTTACCTAAGTATGGGTGAAATAAATACAACTAATACAAAAAAGAAGATTGCCTAATATAGACAAACTTCCTTTAGGTTTTTTAATATTCAATTTGTTTTTGAGTATTATTTTCTAACGCATGCATTTTCTCATAAATTCGTCGTTTCCGATAAAGCATGATACCTGCTTCTGATACATCTTCGATCATACCTTTATTTGCAAAAGCACCAAACACCATTCCAGCAATTGGTATCATTTGAAATAACTTTTTCCAGCCAAATTGATCTCTATAGGTAAAGAATACTTCTTGCCATCCTTTAAGTTGAGAAATCATATCTTTAGATGAGTCATTCTTTTCGTTGATTGATGCAAGCTCTTTAAGTATAGCTTCTTTTCCAACAATATCTGCTGAAGCAAACTGCATACACTTTACTATAAATACACGTTCTGCCTTATCATTCGGATTATATCCATGAATAATTGCAATTTCTTGTAATGTTTTTAATGCAGTTCCAAGTACAACTGGTATATCAACAACCAATGTAAAAATACCGCCAAAACCAGTAGATGCACCTTGAACAGTTGCAAATTTAACACGTTCACCTTTTAATTGCTCACTCGCTCTGATCATATCCTTTAGGGGCATGGAAGCTATATCATCAATCGTTTCAATTTCAAGATTTACAGTAGATTTTCGAATTTTTTTTATTACTGCCTGCTCACTGATTAAGTATTTTCCACCGGTTTGAATATAACTCCCTAATTCATTTACTAAAACTCCGATTTTTTCTTGAATAAATTTAGGTGTAAGTTTATCTAATAATTTAAAGGGTAACCGACCAAGTCTTTCCCAGAAGAATAATCCTTTTTGGTCTTCCTCCCAAGCTTCAATTTCAACTAAATATTTCTGTAATTCCTCTTTAGATTCCATTTTAACAATTCTCCTGCCTGATCTTATTTCAAGTATTTACGTAAATTTTATACAATAAGTTTCATTCCCTTAGTTTTATCAAATACCTTAATTTAATCACTAAAGACAGAACAATTATTTGAAAATGTATGTAATAGGTGAGTGAAAAGCTTTCGTTTAGGCTAAAAAGGAGAACAAATAGATATGAACGAATGTCAAATTTCTTAACCTTCGTACTGGAGAGCTGAAAACCGACAAATTAAAACGCTTTGATAGGCAATGGATGTACAAGCTATTTCCTAAATAAAAACAAATGAAAAAAAGCAGAATGATATCGCTATTTTATCATTCTGCACAGTCTATTAAGAATTAGGGTTTTAAAATTACTTTTATACAATCTTCAGTTTTCGTATCAAATACTTGATAACCGTGTTTTGCTTTTTCAAGCGGAAGAACATGTGTCACGATATCACTTGGATTAACTTTACCTTCTTTTATGAGATTATAAATGTGCGGCATATAATGAACGACAGGGGCTTGTCCTGTTTTAATCGTTACGTTTCTTTGGAAAATATCACCTAAAGGGAAAGCGTTGTATCGTCCAGCATATACTCCTGAAACCTGTATAGTTCCGCCTTTTCGAACTGCTTGACTAGCTATGATAAGGCCTCCCATTGCTCCACCTTGCAGTTTCAATCCACTTGCGAGGAATTCAAGAGGTGTCATTTTACCACTCATCCCAACACAATCAATAACCACATCTGCGCCACCTTTAGTGATTTCTTTTAAGTATTCACCGCAATTTTCATGATCCTCAAAATTGACGATTTCAACTTTATTTGTTCGTTTTGCATGTTTTAAACGATACCCAACATAATCAACCGCAATGACTCTATCTGCACCTTTTAACCAAGCAAATTTCTGAGCAAGTAAACCTACGGGGCCGCAGCCTAAGACTACAACAGTATCACCAGGTTTTACACCTGCATTATCTACGCTCCAATAGGCAGTAGAAGCTGCATCTGCTAATAAGACTAAATTTTCATCGGAAACTTCACTATCTTCAGGAACTTTGAATGGTAAAAAGTTGCCAAACGGGACGCGCATATATTCAGCTTGACCACCAGGATAACCACCTGTCGTATGTGAATATCCGAAGAATCCACCCATTTCATGATGTTTTTGGTTGTCATTTGAATTGTCACATTGACTCTCTAAGTCATGTTTACAAAACCAACACTCACCACATGCTACATTGAAAGGTATCACTACACGGTCACCTTTTTTTACTTTTGTAACATTTTTTCCTACTTCTTCGACAATTCCCATTGGTTCGTGACCAATAATATAATCTTTATTTAGATTAGGAATCATGCCATGAAGTAAATGCAAATCAGATCCACAAATAGCTGAAGCGGTCACTTTAATAATAATATCATCTGAATTTTTTAGTTCAGGTGCTTTCACTTTTTTTACTTCTATATTTTTTATTCCTTGAAATGTAACAGCCTTCATGTGTAAAACTCCCTTATCTATTTATTCTTTTGGCGGAGTAGGGAATAGTCCTTTTCGATTAAAGTCTTTAGGGAATAGATCTAGTTTTGCAATGTCAATTGCATTTTTTGCTGACTTAATATCCAATTCTTTTTGACCCTCTAGATCATATGGTTTTAACCATTCTTTTTTTATCATTAAATCGCATGTTTCTTCGTATAGATCATACATTACATCAAGTTGCGTTTTCATTAATTTTCGAAGGGCAGGGGATGCAGTTTCAGTTAGTGCAATGGCAATATTACGAATACCTGTTTTTGTAGTTAATAAAAATTCAAGTGCTATTCCTGAATCTGTGAGTTCAGGCATGTTGACTGAATTTATTGGATCTAAATAATCTTCCACCACAAACACCTCTTAATATTCTAATTTGGAATGGTCATAGAGCTTAATCATCGCTGTTAATGCAGGGGTTGATAATTTTACGTTTTTGTCTAATAGAGCTCTTAAATCATCATCAAATACAATGCCTTGACTCATTTTTGATTTTAATAAACTCGTTGTCATAAAGTTGATTAACTCATGAAACTCCATTGTTTCGTGAAGAGCTAATTTCTTTTCAAACATATAGAACCCTCCTTATTTATCTTAAAAAAGACTACCCTAACACCAATTGTTGTATTCAAATTTTGCAATTTTTTAAAGTTAAATTTATTTGCATGAAAATTGAATAAAAAAGTTCTAGAGAGTCAAAATAAGTGACGTGGAGGTGAGATAACATTATGGCAAACAACAATAACAACAACAACCGCAACAACCGTAACGATTTCGAAGAATTAGCACAAGATCTAGATCAAAACAACCGCAATCGTAACAACAACAACAATAACAACAACCGCGAGGAGTATGCTCAAGAAGCAGACTTTGACCGCAACAACAACAATAACAATAACAATAACAACCGTAACAACAACAATAACAACAACAATCGTTAATTCAATTCAGTTGTTATCTAGTTTGATTTTTCAAAGGTCAAACTCATCATAAACGGAGTTATTGATTGAGCTCTGAACTGAAGCCCCGAAGCGTCACTTAATCTAAGTGGCATTTCGGGGTCTTTCATTTTATTTGTTGGTAGCAATAACGAACTTAAGAATGTGTATACTAGTAGTAAAATACATATAAGAAGGGGGCTACTCATGGAATTATTTATTGAATGGACATATAAATCAAAAAATGGGATCGAAGTAACGTTTCGTTCGGAGTTTATGCCTGCAGCGCATGCTCTGGCAATTGGGGAGGATATCGAAAAAACAGGAAGAGCTAAAAATCTTACTTATAATGATAAACATGACAGTACTTGGATGCCTAAAGAGATTAAGAAGTTTTTAAAGGAAATGGAAACAGAACCACATAACGTAAAAGTGTATTTTGATGGTGGTTATGATATACAATCTAGAGAAGCTGGTCTTGGGATTGCAATCTATTATGAACAGAATGGAAAATGGTTTCGAGTACGTAGAAATGCTCCAGCACAAGGTCTTGCCTCAAATAATGAAGCAGAATATGCTGCTTTACATTTAGCGATTGTAGAATTGGACTTATTGGATGTTCATCACCAAACAGTACAATTTATTGGTGATTCTCAAGTGGTCATAAATCAAATAAGCGGTGAATGGCCAGCGTATGAAAAAGAATTAGCAAGTTGGGCTGACCGCATTGATGAAAAGTTGAAGACATTAGGAATTGAACCGGTATTTGAACTAGTCCCAAGAAAACTAAACGCAGAAGCTGATAGACTAGCGACACAAGCGTTGCAAGGAATTGATATTTCGGGTCAAATTGAACTACAAGATAAGTATGAATCATAGAACATAACACCTGTTTATTCACATAAATTTGTGAATTTAACAGGTTTTTTTTTAAGAATTTGATAATTTACTGTAAATTCTGACATATATTAATTATTTAATAGATTTGAGCATATATTTACTAATAGTGGGAATCTAAGTGAAATTGTGTAAATTCCTAATTATGAATTTTAGGAGGGTTATATTGAAAAAGATGAAGAAATTTGCCATCCTCTTCACATCAACTGCTTTAACACTTGGTATAACATCATCTATTGGACATGCTCAATCACCAATGGAAGGGCAAAATGATAGGGTTGCAATTGAAGTGAATAATAGCAATAAAGTTCTCTCTAAAACAGCGTTTATAAAAAAACTAAAAGAATTATTTCCAAATCAATTTAATTTTTTAGCAGAAAGTGATTTTCAATTAAGTAACGCCCATCACTATCCAGATGATGAGCGAATTCGTTATGACTTAAGCTTTCAAAAAATGATTAATGGCAAAGATATTTATGGAAGCGTTACGTTTGTTGGTGATGAACTAGAAATTGAATCGTTCTACTATACTCCAGTTACGACATCTGATGCTTTATTTCCAGCAAAAGTCTCAAAAGAGACAGCTGAAAAAATTGCAACTGAATTTTTGGGTAAATTACCAAACGGGAAGAATTATGAACTAGATCCTTCCAATTCAAATTACAACTATTATTCAAATCAACCTTTAACAGAACCTATTCGTTATGATTTTTCATATGTGCTGAAAGAAAATAATATCCCAATAGCTGATCAGTATATTTATATATCCGTACTAGGTAGTGGGGAAATTACTCAATTTTATAGATATACTTTAAATTCAACAAAAGCTACTTATGATGATGTAAAAGCTGTTAAGAGCTCTCAAGAGATCCTTGAGCTATTTAAGAAAAATTTAGCTGTAACCTTAAAATACCAAATAAATTACGACTATAGAACTGGTAAAGAATCGGTAGCACTAGTGTATCAACCATCCATTAATTTAGGTGTTAATGCATTAACTTTAGAGTGGCAAACTGCTAACGGATTCTCAAAAAATACACCTAAAATAGAAAAAGTTGAGCAATTAGCATCTAAACCTTTACAGCCAAAATATAACGGTGTTACAATTGAGCAAGCCAAAAAAATTGCTCAAAATTTATTGAAAATTGATTCTGATAAAGTGAAGTTAAAAATATCTTCTGTTCACGAATATGAAAATGAATATGGTCAACCATTCTTAAGTATTAGCTATTCATATGATTGGGAATATGGGGGATATGGTTCTTCTATTGATATGAACAAACAAACAGGGGAAATCATTTCGTACCAAGATATGCGAGATGAAGTCCTAAGAGAAATTGGAGATTCTAAAAATCAAACCAAGCTTAAACAAGATGAAGCTCAGACAAAAGCAATTGAGTATTTAAAAGAATGGGTACCATCCTACTTACACAATTACGCAAAGCCAATTACTGAGCCTTATTTTGACGAAGGAAGAGGAATCTACCATTTCACGTTCCCAAGAGTAGTAAATGGAATTATCGTAGAGGGTAGTCAAATTGGTGTATCAATAAAGACCGACGGAACTTTAAACAATTTATACGTCAATCATCGTGAATTTGAGAATTGGCCATCAAAAGATAGTGTAATTTCTAACGAAGCTGCGAAAAAACTATATATCGATGCATTAAGTGTAAAACTACAATACATTAAAAAAGTTGATCCTAAATCTTCGCATTACAATTTAGTTTATACTCCTACTTATAATAACAATCCGTACAGTTACTTAGACGCAACTACTGGTAAATGGGAAAGTGTTTTTGGTGAGTTGGAGTATATACAAATTTCACATCCAACTGCAGGAGATGAGTTAAATTATTTAATTCAAAATCAAATTCTTGAAGTGAAAGATGCGAAAACGTTTAATGCAGATCAATCCATTACAAATGGAGAAGCGTTAAAAATTCTTGTAAAATCATTATCTTACTTTTATGAATATGACTTACCTCAACAAGAAATATTGACACAAACATATGACAAGATTGACCCGAAACATCCATTATATAAAGTTGTTGAGCAAGCGGTTCGTATCGGAATTTTAAGTCCATTAGAAGAATTTAATCCGGATTTAAAACTTACCAGAGAACAACTAGCTGTATGGTACATCCGTGCATTAGGATTAGATCTTGCAGCGAAAAAGTATGATTTATACAAACTTGAATTCAGCGACGCAACTCTCATTCAATCTGAATTTATTGGATATGTTGCTTTAGCAAATAAGCTAGAACTATTAACTACTGCAAATAATCAATTTAATCCAAAAGGTGAAGTGACATTTGCAGACATAGCTACTTCTATTTTTCCTTTAGCTCATGCAATTCATGAGAACCGTCGTTAGTAGATGAAATTTAAGGCTTGACTCTAAATTTAGAGTTAGCCTTATTTTTTTTACAAAGAATATTTAATATTACTTTTGTCCAGTTTCTTTAATTATCCGTTCAAATCTTTTCGGTAATTTTATTCCAAGTTGCTTTAATTGTGAGCGAGCATCCTCAACAATTGAAGCTGCTTTTTCCTTTGTCTCTTCATCTAAATTTTCATGATTATTAGGTATAGAAATCCCTAATTCTTCAAGTTTTGTATAAGCTTCATCCCTTGTAATTTTTCCTTCGCGAAGCTGTTTGAAAATCTCTTTAGCCTTAGCCTTTTGTTCATCATTTAAATTTGTAAGTACTTTTGAATGCTCTATCGATAGTCCAAGCTGGGATAATTGTGCCTTTAAATTATGAATAATTTCCCTTGCTTTTTCCTGTTTTACAATACTTAATCCTGTATAGTCGTCTATTGTACCAATATTATGATTTTCTGCACTTACTATCTGTGGCAAATAAGTTAAGTTCCCAAAGGTTAATAGAAAAGTGGTTATTACAAAAAGGATCATTTTCGGCATATTATCTCACTCCCTTATACTTTTTTTAAGAATGTTAAGCTACATAATTAAAATACCCAAAAAAGTAAAAATCAAAAGTGTATAAAATTTGAAATTTATCGTGTGAATAATTGGTGAAAAACAAAACAAAATAATAGCGAAAAATGAATTATTCTTTTAGGAGGAACGACATGTCGAAAAATTTTAACAATAAGCCAAACCCAGATGACCGTTCAGATAATGTAGAAAAATTACAAGCACTGATCCAAAATACAGAAGAACAAATTCATAAAGCAGAAATTGCTATGGAGTTTTCAGGGTCAAATCAACAAGAGCAAATAAAAGAAAAAAATAAACGTCGTGAAAAAGCAATTCAAGGGTTTAGAGAAGAAATTAAAGACGAAGCACATAGAAATGAATAATATTTAATTAAAACAACAAAGGTGCAAAATGTGCACTTTTGTTGTTTTTTCGTGTCGATATTTTCAGAACGATAATCATACATTTATCAATTACATTCTTATAAAATTGATTTGGGAGAGTGAAACCAACAAACTAAGGGGTAATTAGGAATGGAATTAACAGTTGAAAAACGGATAGGAATTAGTAGCTTATTAGATAAAATAATGTTAGCAGAAGAAGCAGCAATGTTAATACAAGATGGTAATGTTGTTGGGATAAGTGGTTTTGCACGTGCAGGGGCAGCAAAAGTTCTTCCATTAGCTTTAGCCGAACGTGCAAAGAAAGAAAATCTAAAAATTGATGTTTATACTGGAGCCTCTTTAGGCCCTGAAGCAGATCAACTGTTAGCTCAAACTGGAGCAATTCGAAAACGAGCTCCATACCAAAGCCATCCAGTATTACGGAATTTAATAAATAGTGGTAAAGTGCTTTATGTAGACTCCCACCTATCTCATTCTGGTGAATTAGTACGTCAAGGGATTATTGGTCCGTTTAATTTTGTCATCATTGAAGCAACTGCAATTACTGAGGAAGGATTGTTAGTTCCAACAACTTCAGTTGGGAATACCCCAATTTACACTGAGAATGCTGAAAATATTATTATTGAATTAAATCTTGCTCACTCAGAGACCCTTTTAGGCGTTCACGATATTTATATTCCCAAAAAACAAGGTGAACGTGGAATTATCCCACTTTTAAATGCAACTGACCGAATAGGCGATATCGGTATCAAAATTGATCCAAACAAAGTAAAAGCAATTGTTATCTCTAACGAGCCAGATGCACCATCACTAATCGAAAAACCAGATAGAGAAACGCAAACGATGGCAAATCACTTATTGAATTTTTTCCGTGAAGAGATTAAAGTGGGTCGTTTAACAAAAGAACTAGCGCCAATCCAATCTGGTGTAGGATCTGTTGCGAATGCTGTATTGGAAGGATTCATAGATTCAGAATTTGAAGATCTCATCGTATTTTCTGAAGTTTTACAAGACGCCGTGTTCAATTTAATTGATGTGGGAAAGGTGTTATTCGCATCTTGTACCTCAATTACTATATCAGAAGAATTACAGAAGAAAGTATACGGCAATATTGAAAACTACGCAGACAAAATCGTCATTCGGCCACAAGAAATTTCAAACCATCCTGAAGTCATTCGTCGCTTAGGTTTGATTGCAATAAATGCTGCTTTAGAAGTAGATATATATGGGAACGTAAACTCTTCCCATATTGGCGGAACGAAGATGTTGAACGGAATCGGTGGTTCTGGAGATTTTACTCGAAATGCTAGAACTAGCATCTTTGTTACGAAATATTATGCAAAAGGTGGTAAAATTTCATGCATCGTTCCAATGGTAGCTCACCATGACCATACGGAACATGATGTCCATGTAATTGTTACAGAACAAGGTGTAGCAGATTTACGAGGGCTTGCGCCTAAAGAAAAGGTAGCAAAAATTATTGATATCTGTGCTCACCCAGATTTCAAACAACAACTATGGGATTATTATTACGATGCAGTTCAGTTAACCGGTAATTCTCATACACCACATAATCTTGAAAGGGCACTTTCGTGGCATGTGCATGCAGCAAAAACTGGATCAATGAAATTCTAAGTCACGAGTTCATTCAATGGACTCATTTTTTATTTGAATACATTAATCATTCATAAAATTCATCGTAATTAAGCCTATTATACAAAAGCTGTAAAGTGACCATGTAAGTATTTTATTACTTTTTGGTACACCATTTGTTTTTACGATAATTGTGACCATACATGTGATGATTAAAAAGATAACAATGCTAAATAGTAATTTATGCTCCAAATAATTTCCCCCATTTTCCTCTATTACAATTAGTATCCAATGATTTTAAAAAATCTAAACCAAGGGATGAATAATTTTTTATATATTGTCTATTTAGTCATAGTGAATAATTCTGTTACAATTACGCTAGTAGTTGATTAGAAATGAGGATTAGTATGTACAAGACGATTGGTGTACTAGCTCATGTTGATGCTGGTAAAACAACATTTTCAGAGCAGTTACTATTTCATACACAAAGTATTAGAGAAATAGGAAGAGTTGACCATAAGAATTCCTATTTAGATCATCATTCAATTGAAAAACAACGAGGTATTACTATTTTTGCAGAACAAGGAAGAATTCATTATAAGGGGGATACTTTTACCCTTATTGATACACCTGGTCACGTCGATTTTGCACCAGAGATGGAGAGGGCAATAAGCGTAATGGATTATGCAATTGTCATCATTAGTGCTGTCGATGGAATAGAAGGGCATACGGAGACTGTTTGGGAGTTATTGAGAAAATATCATGTTCCTACGTTTATATTTATAAATAAAGTTGACCGAGAAGGTGCAGAAGTTTCTCAGTTAATGAATGATCTTCGGAAACAGTTTTCCGATGATGTTTTAATGGTGACAAATCCCATTGATGAAAACCATATTCCAGATGAGATTCTCGAATGGATTGCAGAAAGAGATGAATGTTTACTTGACCAATTTTTAGACGGGAATATAGAAGGTCCACTGTTTATACAATCACTTCAGTCACTCATTCAAAACGAACAAACATTTGTTTGTATGGCAGGGTCAGCCTTAAAAGGTATTGGCATAATGGATTTTTTTGACCAATTATCATTATTAACAAAAACGGATTACGACACTAAGTTACCTTTTAAATGTAAAGTATTTAAGATCCGTCATGATGAGCATAATCATCGAATCACATTTTTAAAGGCCATGCAAGGTACTTTACATGTTCGAGAAGAAATACCGTTTGGAGATTCTTCTGAAAAGATTACAGAAATTCGTCTCTATAATGGAAATCGATTTGAATCTGTGAGTAGTGTAGACGCTGGTGATATTTTTGCGGTCAAAGGACTCTCATTAGCAGAAATTGGTGATGTTATTGGGGTTGAGTCTACTACATCAAAGCATTTTGAACTTGTGCCAACTTTACAAGCAAAAGTAGTATACAACGGCACGGAACATATAAAAGAAGTGCTGAAGTCAATTCGAATTCTTGAAGCAGAAGAACCTACATTAAAAGTAATTTGGAACGAAAAGTTTCAAGAAATACATGTTCATATTATGGGTGTGATTCAGCTAGAAGTTTTGCAAGTTGTAGCGAAAGAACGATTTCATCTTGATATAAAATTTGAGGATCCTCAAATTTTATATATGGAAACAATCAACGCTTCAGTTGTTGGATATGGTCACTTTGAACCGTTAAAGCACTATGCTGAAGTACATTTAAAGATGGAACCTGCTCCTAGGGGCTCGGGTATCACTTTTGCCAATAATTGTCATGCTGACGATTTATCGGTAGGGCACCAAAGACTAATTGAAAAACATTTATTTGAACGGGAGCATAACGGGTTATTAACTGGCTTTCCGATTATAGATATTAAGTTTACTTTGCTTACTGGTAGAGCTCATAACAAACATACAGAGGGTGGCGATTTTAGAGAAGCGTCATTCCGCGCCATGAGACAAGGGTTAGAGCAAGCAGAGAATGTATTATTAGAGCCATATTATCGTTTTAAAATGAAAGCGTCGATTGATTATATGGGGCGTATGATGAATGACATCCAACAAGCTAGCGGAGCCTTTGAACCACCTAACATAAATGCTGATCAAGTGATCATTGAAGGTAAAGTGCCTGTCGCAACTTTTATGAATTACAGTACTACTTTTTAATCCTATACAAATGGAAAAGGATCCATAACATTACAATTTACAGGGTATGATGTTTGCCATAACACCAAGGAAATCATAGAAAAGATTGGATACGACAAAAATGCAGATGCAGAATATTCGTCCTCCAGTATTTTTTGTGCAAAAGGTAAAGGGTATGTTGTTCCTTGGTATGAGGCAGAAGCTGCAATGCATTGCTTGAAAAAGTAAACTGCTGTTACAGTTATTTTTTCAAAGAAGTAGATTTTGAAAGACTAATTTTATAGCTTTCACCATTTTGTTAAAAAGATTGTAAATACTTGCAAAATATTCTATTAATCTTTTGATAGAATAGTGAATAACAAAATATTCTTTACAAATACATCTTTACATTAGTATTTACTAATTATTGATTTGTGTTGTGAAGATAAAGGTGGAACAACTATGAAATTTAAACACACGTTAACTTTTCAACTGGGTACATTAATTGCTGGAATTTTAATTGTCATGATCGCAATTTCATCTACTGCAACTTATATCACTGCCTACGATAAACTTTATGAGGCAGCAGGGATAGAAGCATATGGCTGTGCGAATATTACGACTGGTTTAATTAATACTGATGATTTGGATAAAGCACTCTCTGGGGATATAGAGACAAGTGAACGACTTGGCGAAACAATTAACTGGACAATCCAACATAAAGATATTTTTGAATCTCAATATATTTTAGATTTAGATGGAAAGCTTATCGCTTTAGATGAAAATTTAAAGGAAAAAGGCTTTGCCCCTGGTGATGCATTCCAAATGGATAAAGACGCGATTGCTTCGCTATTAAAAACGGGTCATCCTACATATTCAGATCCTTATGAATTTGGAGGAATGAAAAGACTTTCAGGATATGCACCAATTTATAAAGACCATGATCCTTCAAAAGAAATTATTGCAATTAGTGTAATTGACTTCGATGCTAAGATTGTATCGGAAAGAACATGGGGTGTAGTAAGCCAAGGAATATTAATTGGGATTATTCCTATGATACTTGCTGCCATTGGTACAGCTTTATTAATTCGACGTAAAACAAAACCAATTTCTGATTTAATCCTACAAGCAAAAGAAATTGCTGATGGCAACTTAATGGTTGAACCAACAAAGGTTAAATCTAATGATGAAATTGGTGATTTAGCAATTACATTAAATCAATTAACTTCTAATTTACAATCGATGCTTATAACGATGCGTAAAACATCTCATCAACTAACCGAGAATGCAAGTGAAACTGCTAGCTCACTAATGGAGATGAACGAATCAGTTAGAGTAGTTGCAAACAATATCGAAGAAGTCTCTGCTTCAATGACTGATGGTATGTATCATGCCGATCAAGCCTCATCCGTCTTAGTTTCATTAGCGGATGACTTACAAAGCATGAAATCAAAAGCTGATTATACTGTAGAAAAGTCAAATCAAACGATGCAGATTGCTTCTGAAGGGGAAATACGAGCGAAAGAAATTAGTAATGATATGGATAAAATTAATACTGGTTCTAAGGTTGTTAGTGATACGATTCAACAATTAGTCCAATCAACAACAGAAATCCAATCTATTACAAATGCAATTTCTGATATTGCGTCACAAACAAATTTACTTGCACTTAATGCATCAATTGAAGCAGCTAGAGCTGGTGAACACGGAAAAGGGTTTGCTGTTGTAGCCGAAGAAGTCCGAAAACTAGCTGAACAATCAAATAAAGAAGTTTCACAAGTTGAAAATCTTGTTCGAAATATTATGGAGAATATTAGCAAGGTACTAATCTCATCTAATGAAAATGAAAAATATATCAAAAAAGGATCTGAAACAGTTCAATTAACTGTACAAGCCCTTAATAATATTTCTTCTGCAGTTTCGGACACAGTGAATGAAATTGCATCGATATCTAACTTACTTTCATCTGAAACAATAAAATCAGATAAAATTGTTGAAATGATTCAAGAGTTTACTCAAACGATTCATCAAATTGAAAATACAATGACGAATATTTCAGCAGCTGCTGAAGAAACAACTGCTAGCATGGAAGGTATCTACACAAGTTCTAACGAGTCAACAGAAATGGCAGAAGATCTTGAGAAATTTGTCCGTACATTTAAATTACAAGAGTAAAAGAAAAAAGGAATGATTCAAAAAAAGATTTGAATCATTCCTTTTTATAATGTATTGCTTTTACTTTTTAAGAATAATTTACTTATAATAGAAAGATAACAATGGGTTATATATAGATTCTAATAATAAAATAAAATACTAAGTTATTTAATACATATAAGAAAAAATTCGGTGGTGCTTTAAATGATTGTTACGAAAACAAAGGACATATATTTAAAAGGTACAAAAGAAGCTATATTACTATTACATAGTTTTACAAGCAGTGCGAAGGAAATGCGTGGACTTGCAAATTATCTTCACGATGTAGGATATAGTTGTTATGCGCCAAATTACAAAGGTCATGGGGAAACACCTGAAAAGTTATTTCAATCATCTGTTGAAGAATCATGGCAAACCGCTGTAGAAGCTATACGATTTTTACAAAACGAAGGACATGAAAAAGTTGTGGTGATTGGCCAATCTCTTGGTGGTGTAATAGCGTTAAGATTAGCAAATCATATTGCATGTAAAGCTATTGTTGTTATTTCAGCCCCAATAAAAGAACGACCAATTGAAAGTTTAGAAAATCGTGTACGACATTTTTCTAAACGATATTATCGTATTCAAGGGAAATCGGAAGATTGGATTGAAGACTATATTTTTCAACACTTCCCAAGGCCTGTTGAAAAGATTCGTGCACTACAACAATTTATATTAAATACTGAACCATTACTACCTAAAATCAATCAACCCATACTTTTATGTAAAGGTGGCTTAGATGATCAAGTATTTCTAGACAGTATCGATTGGATCGAACGTACAGTTCAAAGTGAATTTATAAAGAAAATAACATATCCGGATAGTGGTCATTTAATAACCTTAGATAAGGATAGGGAACGTTTGTATCAGGACGTATTACTATTTATGAAGCAATTGAGTTTAAACAATTGAAGCTTAAGTAGAGTTGTTAAAAAGCTCTAGCAATACTACTATTTAACACTACTGATTGTTAACATATTATGATAGGATATTTAATATAGTAATTAACCATTTTAGTTAAATGCTATTAACTGAATAAAAAGAATTTACAAAAAACTTAAAATCTGATATACTAGTAATACATTGAAAAGAATAGGAAGTGCATGGTGGAGTCTGTCAATTACGGCACCACTATGCGCTTTTTTGTTTTTCAATAATACATAGAAAGTAAGGGGGATGACTGTGCATTTTATTTTAACGATCATCATAGTGTTAGTTGCTTCTAAAATAGCAGGTCAAATTAGTATCAGATTAGGTCAACCATCTGTGTTGGGGAAAATTATTGCAGGTATTGTGTTAGGACCTGCATTACTTGGTTGGATTCAGCCTTCTGAGATTATTACCGAATTTAGTGAGATCGGTGTTTTATTATTAATGTTCTTAGCGGGACTTGAAACAGATGTTAAAAGTCTCAACCAAAATATGAAATCAGCAGTTGCTGTCGCTGTTATGGGTGTAATTATGCCAATCATATTAGGCTGGGGAGGTGGCATTTGGTTTGGACTTACCTCAACAGAATCAATCTTCTTAGGATTAGTCTTAGCTGCTACGTCTGTAAGTATTTCCGTACAAGTTCTTCGTGAACTTGGTTGGCTTAATAGCCGTGAAGGTGCTGCATTGTTAGGTGCTGCAGTACTTGATGACATTATCGTAATTATACTAATTGCAATCGCAATGGGATTCTTTATCGGACAAGATACGAATATCGCTATGTTAATTGGTGAACAAGTGATCTTTTTTGTTATTATTTTTGTTTTAGGTAAGTGGGCAGTACCGGTCTTTATGCACGCATTTGCTCGATTTAAAATTACTGAGCCAGTTGTTACTGCAGCATTAATTATTTTATTTTCGTTTGCTTGGGGTGCGGACTTCTTCGGTGTATCTGGCATTATCGGTACTTATTTTGCAGGTATTGCGCTTGCTAGAACTGATTGGGCACACCAAATTGAAGAAAAGGTATCACCAATTGCATACGGTATATTCGTACCGTTCTTCTTCATTAACATCGGTTTACCTATCTCATTTGACGGAGTAGGCAATCAAATTTGGTTTATCGTGATCTTCTGTATTATTGCTGTTGTGTCGAAATGGATTGGTTGTGGTTTAGGAGCTCGATTAACAGGATTTAATATGAAATCATCAATCGGAATCGGGGCAGGAATGATATCTCGTGGTGAAGTGGCACTAATATTAGCATCAATGGGACTTGCATCTGGTCTGTTACCACAAAGTCACTATACTTCAATTATTATTGTAGTAATATTCTCTACGCTTGTAACACCACCATTATTAAAAATGGTATTTGGAAAAAGAGAAGCGCACGCAGAGCAATAAAGACAAAAAAAGTACAATGCATTTTATGAACTGCACCCCAAATGTTAGACACAACTAACAATTGGAGGTGCAGTTTTTCTATGGCTAAATTTAGTGCAGAAGAAAAATTAAAAGCTGTTATTAGATACTTAAATGGAAATGAAAGTTT
>Ga0182742_1001446_pt1 | contig 30428 bp, 31 predicted proteins | sample eDN5th37CBELigMG_FD_128880 | JGI IMG/M metagenome (GOLD analysis project Ga0182742, IMG submission 128880) | Enriched Miracle-Growth compost microbial communities from Emeryville, California, USA - eDNA 5th pass 37_C BE-Lig MG (version 2)... ... | reverse complement strand
CGGGCCACGCGGACGACGTCGTCGCGGAACTCTTTCGGATAGGGCTTGGGCACGGGGTCCATCCTTCCAGCAGTGCCTCACGGCACCACAGTTCAGATGTCACCTATCCGTGCAGCAGTCCCCTCCACGTTGCGCGGGCGGTCCAACCGCGCTTGGTCGAGAATCCAGTTGTCGGGCGAGATTCGATCGAGTCGATCGGCCGGTACACCGTGGGTGTACTGCCACCGTGTTGCGTCCGGGGTCAGAAGCGCGCGCACCGCCGTGTCGTCGGGTAGTTCACCTGCGGCGCGAGCCTTCGCGTAGGCCACCAAAGGCTCCCAGAAGGGAGTGAAGCCTTCCTCATAGGCGTTGCCGGACTGGGTGATGATCGACGTGATGCGTTCCGGGTGCCGGGCGGCGATCCGCAGGCCGATGGGTGCGCCGTAGTCCTGGATGTAGAGCGCGAACCTGTCGAGGCCGAGGTGATCGAGCAGGCCGAGGGTGAGTTCGGTGAGGAGCTCGAAGGTGTAGCGCACCTGGTCGGCAGGCGGGGCGTCGCTGGCTCCGAAGCCTAGATGGTCCGGGGCGATGAGGTGGTACTCGTCGGCCAGTTCGGCCATCAAGCCCCGGTACATGTGCGAGCTGGTAGGGAAGCCGTGGAGTAGTACCAGGGTGGGTCGGTCGGGGTCACCGACTTCGCGGTAGGCAAGGGTGTGGCCGGCAACCACGGCGGTGCGGTAACGAGGGGTCGCGTGGGCACGCGAACTGGGGTCGAGGACAGTCGTGGACACGATGGTGGTCTCCTCACATGGATGGCGAGAACGATCGTTTTCCGCATTCCCGGGTTACCGTAGAGAACAATCGTTCTCGGGTCAAGGAGTATGTACATGGAGAAGTCCGGAGAAACGAGCGACTACCACGCTCTCGTCCAGGCAGCGGGCGAGCTCTACTACCGGTGCGGAATCCAGGCGGTGGGCATGGACGCCGTGCGGGCGGCCTCCGGCGTGCCGCTCAAGCGGCTGTACCGCGCCTTCCGGTCCAAGGACGACCTGGTCGAGGCGACGCTGCGCGAGCGGGACGCGGCGCTCCGGGCTTCCGTCGGCGATTACGTCGCCGCACACTCCTCGGGAGATGCCGAGTCGGCCGTTCTGGCGCTGTTCGACTGGATGGCGGACTGGTTCGCCGAGGACACCTTCCGTGGGTGCGCCTTCATCAACGCCTTCGGGGAACTCGGCGAGGAATCCGCCCAAGTGGCGGCCGCCGTCCGCGACCACAAACGCGCGTTCCGGGCAACGCTGGCGAACTTGGTCGCCGCACTCGACCTTGCACCGGGCGAGGCGGACAAGCTCACCGAGCGGCTCTACATCGTGGCGAACGGTGCTATGGCTACCGCGCCGATCACCGGCTCACCGCAGACGGCCCTCGAGGCCAAGGAGATCGCGCGAGCTCTGATCGAGGCCGCACCCAGCACCGCATGAGGTGTTCCTGACCGGCGCCGCCAGGTGTGAGCTGCCCCGACTGGCATGTTGCCTCCTCGAACAACCCCGTATTCCGAAATGCCATATCACGAAACATTTTTGATATGAGTTCCAGACGTGCTCGGTTCGCCGTACTGTCCGCAGGTGGTTACGACGTCTCTGTCGACGCCTCCGTCCCGCCCGGCGTGGTCACCGCTTCCATGGTCATCAGCCGCGTGATCTCTTCCCGATCGGCCTGCGACGGCAGTCCCCATCCGTCTCGGTAGCCGTACATCTCGCGCAGGGTGATCGCGTGGCGGTTGCCGTCGGCGATCTCGATGTCGTCGACGGTGATCAGGCCGGGGTGTGCCACTCCGGTTGCCTGCGCGATCTTGAAGACGTCGCGTCGGAGGGCTTCGATGTAGTCGGCGACGCGGTCGGCCTTGGAGGGGACGTCGAGTCCTCGGGTGAGCCAGCGGTTCTGGGTGGCGACGCCGGTGGGGCAGCGGTCGGTGTGGCATTTCTGTGCCTGGATGCATCCGATGGAGAACATCGGTTCGCGGGCGACGTTGACCATGTCGCAGCCGAGTGCCATGGCGACCACGGCGTTGTCGGGCAGGCCGAGTTTGCCGGCGCCGATGAAGGTGACGTCGTCGGTCAGGCCGGCCTCGGCGAACGTCGCGTAGACCCGCGCGAATCCGCTGCGGAACGGAAGGGAGACGGCGTCGGCGAACACCAGTGGTGCTGCGCCGGTTCCGCCTTCGCCGCCATCGATGGTGACGAAGTCGACGCCGCGGTCGGTCTGGCTCATCCGGCGTGTGAGTTCGTCCCAGAAGGTCATGTCGCCGACGGCGGATTTGATGCCGACGGGAAGTCCTGTCTCGGCGGCGAGTAGTTCGACCCAGTCGAGCAGACTGTCGATGTCGTGGAACTCCGTGTGCCGGGACGGGCTCACGCAGTCCTTGCCGACGGGGATTCCGCGGACCTCGGCGATTTCCGGGGTGACCTTGGCTCCGGGGAGCAGTCCGCCGAGTCCCGGCTTGGCGCCCTGGCTGAGTTTGATCTCCAGAGCGCGGACAGGTGCCGATCCGACGACCCGCTTCAGTCGTGCGAGGTCGAAGTGGCCGTCCTCGTCGCGGCACCCGAAGTAGCCGGTGCCGATCTGGAAGATCAACTCTCCGCCGTTGCGGTGGTAGTTCGTCAGACCACCTTCGCCGGTGTTCTGCAGGCATCCGGCCGCACCGGCGCCTCGGTTGAGCGCCTCCACCGCGGCGCCGGACAGCGAGCCGAAGCTCATCGCGGAGATGTTGACGAACGACCCGGGGCGGAAGGCGCGGGCGCGCCCGCGTGCGGCGCCGAGGATCTTCGCGGACGGAATGGAGACCTTCTCGCCACCGTGCGGAGCGGCCGACGGAGGTAGGTCCGAGAACGTACGGTGCTTGATGATCGTGTACCCGTCGGTGTACTCGATGTCGTTGTCGCTGCCGAAACCGAAGGTGTTCGTGACGTTCTTCGACGACGCGTAGATCCATCTGCGCTGGTCGCGGTTGAACGGCCGTTCCTCGTCGTTGGTCGTCGTGATGTACTGCCGCAGTTCGGGTCCCAGCGACTCCAGAACATAGCGCGCATGCCCGACAATCGGGAAGTTCCGTAGCAACGAATGTCGTTTCTGCACAAGATCGTAGGCACCGACGGCGGCCGCCGCAGCGGCCGGGATACCGAGCGATTTCGACCATCCCATCCTCCGAGGGTACGTCCGAACGGTGACCTCGGAGCGGGAACCGATCGGGGTTTGGGGAGGCGGACACCACGGGTACCCGCCGTGCAGAACTGTGCGTGGTGAGAGGTGAGCGAATGCGGAAGAGCGACCTGCAGTCCGACTACGACGAGGCCGACCTCGAGATCGGAGATCGCAAGAAGGCTGCCGCCGGCATCACCGGCGTCACCGTGGCGATGAAACGATCCCTCGAGCAGATGGGACTGGTGCGTTCGGCCGAGACTCTGCTCGAGCTGAACCAGGCCGAAGGGTTCGACTGCCCGAGCTGTGCGTGGCCCGACCCGGACCCCGGCCATCGTAAGATCGCCGAGTTCTGCGAGAACGGTGCCAAGGCCGTTGCCGAGGAAGGCACCAAGCGCCGCGCCGACCCCGACTTCTTCGCCAGGTACAGCATCGACGAGCTCGCCGCGCACAGCGAACTGTGGCTCGGCAAGCAGGGCCGCATCACGCACCCGATGGTCAAGCGACCCGGTGCCACGCATTACACCCCGATCGAGTGGGACGAGGCCTTCGCCCTCATCGGTGAGCAACTGAAGTCGCTGGACAGCCCTGATCAGGCCACCTTCTACACCTCCGGGCGCGCGTCGAACGAAGCCGCCTTCGTGTACCAACTGTTCGCGCGGGCGTTCGGGACGAACAACCTGCCCGACTGCTCCAACATGTGCCACGAGTCCACGAGCATCGCGCTGCAGGAGTCGATCGGCATCGGCAAGGCCAGCGTGATGCTCGACGACGTCCACAACGCGGAGTTGATCATCCTGCAGGGGCAGAACCCCGGCACGAACCACCCGCGCATGCTCACCGCGCTCGAAGAGGCCAAGCAGAACGGCGCGAAGATCCTGACGATCAACCCGCTGCGCGAGGCGGGCCTGGTCAACTTCCGTAACCCGCAGACTCCGCGCGGCGTGCTCGGGCGGGGAACGGACCTGTCCGACCTGCACCTGTCCATCAACGTCAACGGCGACCTCGCGTTGTTGCAGGCGTTCGGGTCGCTGCTCGTCGAATGGGATGCGCTCGACCACGACTTCGTGCGGCAGTACACGCGGGGATTCGACGAATGGGTCGAACACGTCCGGGACATCGACTGGGACGAGGTGGTCGCCGCGACCGGCCTGTCGCGACAGCAGATCACCGAGGCCGCCCAGATGCTGCGCCGCTCGAAGGCGACGGTTTTCTGCTGGGCCATGGGTATCACCCAGCACCGCAACGCGGTGGCGACCATCAAGGAGATCTGCAACCTCGCGTTCGCGCAGGGCAACATCGGCAAGCGCGGTGCCGGGCTCATGCCGGTGCGTGGACACTCGAACGTCCAGGGCGACCGCACGATGGGGATCTGGGAACGTGCGCCGCAGAGTTTCCTCGATGCGATCGAGAAGGAGTTCGGTTTCGACCCTCCTCGTGAGAACGGTTACGACACGGTCGATTCGATCAAGGCGATGCGCGACGGCAAGGTGCGGTTCTTCCTCGGTCTCGGCGGCAACTTCGTGCAGGCGGCGCCGGATACCGGTGTCACCGCCGAGGCGATGGCCGGCATCGACATGACGGTGCACATCTCGACGAAACCGAATCGTTCCCATCTGGTCTGCGGCAGAACGGCGTTGATCCTTCCGACGCTCGGACGCACCGACAAGGACGTCCAGGCCTCCGGCCCGCAGTTCGTGTCGGTCGAGGACACGACCTGCGCGGTCCACGCCTCCCGGGGACCGCTGAAGCCTCCCTCCGAGCACCTGCTTTCGGAGGTCGCGATCATCACCGGCATCGCCGAGGCCACGCTCGGCGACCGTTACGGGATCGACTGGAAGGCGATGCGCGACGACTATGCGAACATCCGCTCGCGCATCTCCCGCGTCGTCCCGGGCTGTGAGGGTTACGAGGTCAACGTCCGGCGCCCGGGAGGCTTCATTCTTCCGCATCCGCCCCGCGATACCCGGAGCTTCGAGACCGATTCGGGTAAGGCCGAATTCGCTGTCTCACCGGTGGACGTGGTCCAGGTGCCGCCGGGGCATCTGCTGTTGCAGACGATGCGCAGCCACGACCAGTTCAACACCACCATCTACGGCCTCAGCGACCGCTACCGCGGGATCGAGGGCGGCCGTCGCGTCGTGTTCATGCATCGGGAAGACATCGCCGCACTGGGCTTCGACAACGGGGACTTCGTCGACCTGTTCACACGATGGGACGGCGACGACCGCGATCGCTGCGCCAAGCGGTTCCGGATCGTCGAATACGACCTGCCCCGAGGAAGCGCGGCCGCCTACTACCCGGAGACCAACCCTCTCGTCCCGCTCGATTCGACCGCGCTGGAGAGCAACTGCCCCACCTACAAGTCGATCGTGATCTCCCTGGCGCCCGCCGGACGCGACGAGTGCCCGGATGCGCTCGGAACCGCGCCCGTGGGGTCGGACTGGTCGCACAAGACGACCCCGGAGCCGAAGCACCTGTCCTGAGCGACGGTCAGGACGCCTCGAATGCTCCTTCGCGCAGCAGGGTTTCGGCTGCGACGAAGGCCGTGGCGCGACGCGTGACGGTGGGCGGCGCCGGTGGGTTGCCGTTCCATTGGTCGAACAGGGTGCTCAGGCTCAATGCGATGCGCTCGGGCGATTCCCAGTGGCGCCACGCATCGAAGTCTCTCGTGCGCACGAGTTTCCGTGCTGTCTCGAGTGGGGTGCGTCCGGCCCGGTGATGGTCGAGGGCGGCGTCGCGCAACCACAGCCAGTAGTCGCGCAGTGCTCGGATCTCCGCTGCACCGCAGGTCGGTCCGTGTCCGGGCACGTACACCGCGGCGTCCCAGCCGAGCAGTCGGTCGAGCGCCGACAACCAGTTGTCGAGCGGGCCGTGCCACAGGATCGGCGTCGAACCGATGAACAGCAGGTCGCCGGTGAAGACGACCCCGGCGTCGGCGACACGGACGACGAGGTCGCCGGCCGTGTGGCACGGTCCGAGTTGCTCGAGTTCGATCGTGCGGCCACCGATGTCCAGTGAGGTGGCGGTCGCGAAGGTGGTGTCGGGCATCCGCGGGGTGCGGCGCGGGAAACGGGCACCGCCGCGGACCCGCGCCATGTAGGCGCCGGCCGCACCGATCGGTCCGGGAACCCGCCGGATCAGGGAGCCCGTACCGGCCAGCACGGCGAGGGCGCGCGGCGGAAGATCCTCGCGCATCCCCTCCAGTGCGGCGGCGCTGGTGGTGATCCGCGCAGTGGGCGGCAGCGTGTCGTTGCCCCACCAGTGGTCCCCGTCGTTGTGGGTGTTCACCGCGTCGGTGATCGGAGCATCGGCGACCAGCGGTGCCTGTGCCTCGGCGATGCGCTGCGCCCATGCGACGTCCCATGCGGTGTCGACGACCAGCGACGCCGTTCCCGGTGCGACGACCAGTCCGGTGTTGGCCTCACCCCAGCCGCCGGGGGTACGCACGAACGCCCAGACCCCGTCGCCGACCTGCTGCAGTCCACTCATGTCGACCTCCCGGCTCGTCACCCTATCGGCGTGTCCGTTTCGTGCGCCTTCGGCTCGGGTAGCCGACGATCAACCGTCATCCACAGGAGCCGACAGACATGAGACTCAGTACCGTACTCGCGACCGCCGCTGCCACGACGACCACGGCGATCATCGGATCGATCGCTTCCCAGGACACGAACTCCCGGTGGTACCGGAAGCTCCGCAAGCCCGGTTTCCAGCCTCCTGCCGCGGCGTTCCCCATCGTCTGGACCGCACTGTACGCCGATATCGCCGTCACTTCGGCGGTGGCGATCGACGAGTACACCGATGCCGACGACTACGCCGGTCGTCGCAATTACATCGCGGCTCTTGCCACGAATCTCGTCCTCAACGCGTCGTGGTCGTGGGTGTTCTTCAAGGGGCACCGACTGATGCCCGCCACGGTGGTCGCCGCACTGCTCGCCGCCAGCACGGCGGATCTGACGCGCCGGACGGCCGAAGCGAGTCCGGCTGCGGGCGCCGCGCTGGCTCCGTACTCGGCGTGGACGGCGTTCGCCACGCTGCTGACCGGACGGATCACGCAGCTCAACCGCTGACCCGACCTTCCACGGCGTCTTCCGGACGGAGCCCGGTCACGGGTGGTGGACCGGAAGAACGACGGAACCGGCATGGGCGATGATGGAAGGCATGTTGGAAACACCCGTCGTCATCGGTATCGGATCGATCTGCGTGGGGTTCGTCTTCTTCATGCTCGCCGCGACGGGCACGCGATCGCGCTGGGACAAGAAGATCACCATCACGCTCTTCGCGATCGCCATCGTCTTCATGACGATCATCCCGGTCATCGGGGCGGTGGGGTTCGCGGCCTGACACTCCGCGGCGTCGCGGTGGAAGTGCTCGCACACCGCCGATCCCCGTGGGAGTATCCACCGCAGGGAACCGAACTGGGGAGGTCGCGGTGGGTGGCGTCAGTGGTGAATTGAAAGACGAACTGACGAAGCGTCTTTCGTCGGTACTCGACGGCAGTTGGACGCTGCGGCGCATCGAGCGGCTCACCGGTGGTGCGAGCCGCGAGACGTGGGCGATCACCGCGGCGTCGGCCACCGGCGGCACCCGGGAGTTGATCCTGCGTCGCGACCCGCCGGGACGCGAGGACGCACGCAGGATCGCCATGGAAGCGGCATCCTTCGACGAGGCCGGGCGCGTCGGCGTGCCCGTGCCCGACGTGATCGACCGCAGCGGCGACGAACCGCACCCCGGGATCGGCGCCTACCTCGTGATGTCGAAGGTGCCCGGTGAGGCGCTGCCGCAGCGGCTGTTGCGCGACGAGAATCTGGCCGAGGTCCGCGCCGCCCTGCCCTACGAACTCGGGCGCATTCTCGCCCGGATCCACCGCATGGACATCGAGGCCGTCCCGAACCTGCCGGAACACGACCCGCTGACCTCCTTGTTCGACGAGTACCTCACCAACGGCGAACCGGTGCCGACGCTCGAGGCCGCCTTCGCATGGCTCACCCGCAACCGTCCGCCGGCGACCGGGAAAGCGTTCGTACACGGCGACTTCCGCAACGGGAACCTGCTGGTCGACGCGGAGGGCGTGCGCGGGGTGCTCGACTGGGAGCTGGCGCACGTCGGTGATCCGATGGAGGACCTCGGGTGGCTGTGCACCCGGACCTGGCGCTTCGGCTCGCCGCACCCGGTCGGCGGGTTCGGCTCCCGCGACGACCTGTTCCGCGGGTACGCCGACGAGTCGGGCGAACGTCCCGACCCCGAGGTCGTCCACTGGTGGGAGGTCTACGGTTCGCTGCGGTGGGCAGTGATCTGCCGGATGCAGGCCGCCGCAGCGGCGACCGGAGGCGACAACACCCTCGAACTGCTCGCCATCGGCCGCCGCGTCGCCGAGTGCGAACACGACCTGTTGGATCTGCTCGGAGTTCCTCCTCACGAGGAGGCGGAGGCTCCTCCCGCCGCCCCTCACTTCCTCGGGGCACCGCCGGTCGAGGAGCTGCTCGACGCGGTGCGTGAGTTCGTCCTGGAGGTCGGGGCGGGCGCCGATGCGAAGACCCGCTATCGCAGCCGGGTCGCGGCGCACGTCCTCGGCATCGCCGCGCGGGAGGCCACCCTCGCCCCGGCGGTGCGGGAGACCTACCGGGTGCGGCTCGCCGGTCTCGGCTACCGCTCCGAAGCCGAACTCGCCCTCGGTGTGCGTGCAGGACGAGATCACCTCGACGACCCACAGGTCGCCGAGGTGATCAGGGGGTTGGCCGCGAACCGGCTGAAGGTCGCGAACCCGAGATATCGCTGACGGATCAGTGCGTGGCGGCGACCTCCGCACCGATACCGGTCTCCGCGCGCACCAGCATCTCCGCGAACTTCTCGTCCTCGAGGCGGCCTCGTCCCCGGCGCTTCTCGCCGACGATCGACCCGATCACGCACGCGGCGATGCCGAGCGGCATGGTGACGATCACCGGGAGCTGGATGGTCAGGGGAGCGGGGCCGCTGCCCATCCACAGGGCCTCGGTGAACATCAGGCTCACGACCGTCGAGACGAGACCGGTGAGCACACCCCAGACCGCGCCGGTGGCGTTGAACCGACGCCAGTTCAGGCTCAGCACGAGGGCGGGCAGATGCGCGCTGCCGGCCACCATGAACGCCATGCCCATGAAGAAGGTGATGTTGGTGTCGTCACCGATGAGCATGGCCAGGCCGATGGCGAGGACGCTGAAGGACACTGCCCCGTACCGCGCGATGCGGGCCTGGGCCTCGTCCTCCCGGGCCTGCTCGTCCGCGGCGAGATTCTCGATCGGTTCCTTCCGGGTGACGGCCGGCCATACGTCGCGGGCGAAGGTGCCGGCCGCGGAGATCACGACGCCCGCCACCACCGCGACGATGGACGCGAAGGCGACCGCGGCGACGAGTGCGAGCGCGACGGACCCGCCGATCGTGCCGGCTCCGCCACCGAGTTCGGTGACGAGCACGGGTGCTGCGAGGTTGCCGCCGGGGCCGACGAGATCGGTGCCGTTCGGTCCGAGCACGGCTGCGGCGCCGAAGCCCATCACGATGACGATCAGGTAGAACAGGCTGCACAGCGCGACGGTCCAGCCGAGGGAGCGCCGTGCCGTCGTGGCTTCGGGGACGGTGAAGAATCGGATGAGGATGTGTGCCATCCCGGCGGTGCCCAGGGCGAACGCGAGCGCGTAGGAGACGAGGTTGATCGCGCTGGTCTGGCCGAAGATCAGCCCGGGGGACAGGATCGCATCGCCTGCGACGGCGTTGTCGGTGGCGGCGTCGAGGACCTTCGGGAACGCGAACCCGAACTGCGCCAGGATGCCGAAGCACACGATGATCGCGAGCACCGACAGGATCGACGACTTGATGACCTGAACCCAGGTGGTGGCGAGCATGCCGCCCACGAAGACGTAGATGCCCATGAGCGATCCGGCGACCACCACCGACAGCCAGAACGGGATGCCCGAGACGGATTCGAGGAGCACACCCGCGGCGACGAGCTGGGCGAGCAGCACGAATGTGCCGGTGGCGATCGTGCTCAGCGCGACCGCGACCCGCACGTTCCGCGAGTCGGTGCGGAAGACGAGGACGTCGGCGAGGGTGTACTTGCCGAGATTGCGCATCTTCTCCGCGAGGAGGAACAGCACCGGCAGGAACGAGATGACGGACGTGAACAGGATGACGGTGCCGTCGACGCCCTTGGAGAAGATCAGGCCGGTGGTGCCGAGAAAGCTGCCGGCGGAGATGAATTCGCCTGCGATGGCGAATCCGTTCTGCCAGCTGGAGATCGAGCGACCCGCGGCGAAGAATCCGTCGGCACTCTTCGCGCGCCGGGACGCAGCGAAGGTCACCCACAGCGTCAGGGAGATGACGGCGCTGCAGATCGCGATGGCGAGATAATCGGCGTCACCGGTCATGATGCGACCTCCTCGGATGCGGGACGGTTCCGTTCGACTGCTTTGACGGCGTCGTCGACGGCGGGGCCGATGTAGGTGCGGGAGAGACGGAAGTAAGCCCAGACCAGCACCCAGGTTCCGGCGAACTGGGAGAACACCACCCACAGCGACAGCGGGACGCCGAGGACGACGGTCGTTCCCAACTGATCGGGGAACCCGATGAAGGCGACGAGGAAGGACGTGAACAGCACGACGGTGATGCCACCGAGCGTGTTGGTCACCCGGGCGCGTCGGCGACGCAGTTCCGCGATCTCGGGAAGGTGGAGCATCCGCGTCCAGACGAGCTCGTCCTCCGGGGACGAGGTGGGGACGCCGTTCACGGTGTCGGTCATGCCCGCACCGCCGCGCCACGGGCGCTGTCGAGCGCGAAGAGGTTCTCGTCCCAGCCGGCCTCGAGCGGGCCGAAGAAGTGGAAGCGGACCTGCTTGACCTCGTAGAGCCAGCGGCCGTCGATTTTGACTACCCGGTCGTTGTAGCGACCGGCCGCGATCGCGGGCGCACCGTCGGTGACGCAGGGCTGCCACAGGAACGAGCGCACCGTGGCACGGTCACCGTCGAGGTCGATCTCGAGGTTCGTGATGAAGTGCCAGAAGGAGGTCAGCCCGCCGTCGGCGAGTCCCGCGAAGAAGGTGCGCATCTCCTCCTTCCCGCGCGGGTGGGACAGGCCGTCGAACTCGCCGTCGTCGGTGAACAGGTCCATGAGCGCGTCCCAGTTGCCGTCGTCGAGGTGGCGGCAGTACTGCGCGTCGAGCTTCCGGATCGCCTCGAGGTCTTCGAGGCGGGTGATGCGGTCGAGCAGGGACGACTCGGGGTGGGGACTGGACACAGCAGATCCTCCGTTGTGAGGGTTATTAACAACCGTTCATGTGATGCGGACCATAACAACGGTGCACATCCCCGTCAACGGGAAGGTTCTTGCTGGTCGGCGCGATCTGCGCTTACTGTGCAGGGATGAACAGCCGGTCGAACGGTGCGTCCTCGTCCATTCGGGAACGGATTCTCGAGACCGCGCTCGACGAGTTCTACGAGTGCGGATTCCACGGGGCGACGATGCGCAATATCGCCAACGCCGCAGGTTGTAGCGCTGCCAACGTCTACAACCATTTCGAGAACAAGTCGGAACTGCTCGTGGAAATTCTCCGCCGCGCGAGCGACGAGCAGTTCACGGCGACCCGCAACGCCCTGCGCAAGGTCGGCGACGATCCGGCCGAACGGTGGCGCGCGGCGGTCGCGGCCCACGCGCTGTACACCGCGCGGAATCCGCGGGCCTGCCTGGTGGCGAATTCGGAACTGCGGTATCTCGGCCCGCTCGACCGCAAGCGCGTGGTGGGTTCGCGCGACGCCCAGGAACAGCTCTTCGTCGACATCGCGGAAGACGGTGTGGAGCAAGGGCTTTTCACGCTCGAACGGGTGCATCAGGGGGTCACCGCGGTGCTGACGATGTGCGCCGGCATCCCCCTCTGGTTCCGGGAGGACGGACCCCTCTCGGCGCAGGAGGTGGCCGACGATTTCGCCGGATACGCGCTCAATCTGGTCGGATATTCGCGCTGAACCGTTGACGGGCCATAAGTGCCGTGCTGTACTGGGTGAACAAGCGTTAATGACCTACTCCGGTCCATCGAAGGAGTGCACCTCCCATGACCCACCGCCCCTCGCAGCCGCGCACCGATTCCCCGCGCTATCTCACCGAGGAACGCCTCGCGATCCGCGACCTCGCCCGCGACTTCGCGATGACGAAGGTGCTGCCCGTCGCCAACGAACTCGACCCGGTCCAGGGCACCATCCCCGACTCCCTCAAGAAGGAGATGGCCGAGATCGGCTTCTTCGGGATCATGATCCCCGAGGAACACGGCGGGCTCGGGCTCGGCGTCTTCGAGTACTGCCTCGTGGCCGAGGAACTGTCGCGCGCATGGATGAGCGTGTCGGGTCTGCTCGCCCGCGGCAACGGCATGGGCGGTGGCTTCACCCCCGAGCAGGAGGCGGCACTGCTGCCCAAGGTCGCGCGCGGTGAGTACCTCGGCGCGTATGCCCTGTCGGAGGCCGAGGCCGGCTCCGACGTCGCGAACATCTCGTGCCGCGCCGTCCGCGACGGCGACGAGTGGGTCGTCAACGGCACCAAGATGTGGTGCACCTATGCCGACGAGGCCGACTACCTCGTGCTCTTCGCCCGCACCGATCCGAACAAGGACCCGGCCAAGCCGCACCGCGGCATCAGCGCCTTCCTCGTGGAGAAGGAACGCGGTGTGTTCCCCGACGGCATCTCGGGTACCAAGGTCCGCAAGATCGGCTACTTCGGGTGGAGCACCTGGGAACTGTCGTTCGACAACTTCCGCATCCCGGCCGACAAGATGCTCGGCGAAGAGGGCAAAGGCTTCTACCTCGCCGTCTCCGGTCTCGAGGTGGGCCGCGCCCACACCGCCGCCCGCGCCATCGGTCTCGCCCGCGCCGCGCTCGAGGACTCGATCGAGTACGTGCACACCCGCCGCCAGTTCGGCCGCCCCATCGGCGATTTCCAGCATCTGAGGTTCAAGATCGCGAAGATGGCTGCCGACATCGAGGCCGCGCGCCAGCTGATGTACTCGGTCGCCACCGACATCGATACCGGCCGGCGGTGCTCGCTCGAGGCGTCGATGTGCAAGCTCGTCGCCACCGAGATGGCCGAGCAGGTCACCAGCGAGGCCGTGCAGATCCACGGCGGCGCCGGATACACCACCGACTTCCAGGTCGAACGCCATTGGCGCGACGCGCGTCTGACGAAGATCTTCGAGGGCACCAGCGAGATCCAGATGCGCATCATCTCCGACGAACTCCTGGGAAGGCCCGAGCAGGCATGAGCGCACACACCGTCACCCGCCCGCTCGCCGTCGGGGACCGCACCGTCTCGGAACCCCGCGCCGTGGCCGATGTCCTGACCGACGCCGGCGCGGTGGCGCCGGCGAACTCACCCGTCCTCGGCGCCCTGGCCGTCGCCTCGCTCGTCACGCCCGTCCCCGGTGGTGTCCCGTCCGGATTCGCCTGGAACGCACACGATCCGGTCTCCGCCTCGGACGTCGTGTCGGCGGACACCGTGATCACCCGCGTGTCCGGTCGGACCGCGCGCCGCTACGTCCGGCTCGTGGACGCGACCGGCACGGTACGCGAATCCGGCACCGAGACATGGACCTTCGACGACGAACAGCCGTCGGCTCCCGAACTGGACTTCTGCACACCGGCCTGGGGTGCCCTGCTCGCCGAGAGTCTCTCCGAAGACCGGGAATTCACCTCGTCGCTGTCCACCTGGGACGGCACCATCGGACTGCGCAGCGGCGAGACCGAACTGCACCTGCGCATCTACAAGGGTCGCATCGTCGACGTCACCCGGCGCACCCCGCAGGGCGCGACGTTCACCTTCGTCGCACCCGACCACGCCTGGGCCGATCTCGTCCTGTCCGAGGAGAACGACTTCATACGCCGCGCCATCCGCGGCGAATTCTCCTCCACCGGAGACGGATACGAGTACCTGCGTCTGACCAAGCCGCTCAACACGATCATCGGGCACGCCCGTGCCCTCGCCCGAAAGGCCCGCTCATGATCGAGGCCCGCTATCTGGAGATCGGCGGAGCGCTCGGCTTCGTCGAGATCGTCACCCCCGACGCACGATCCGGCAACGCTCTCGACGCGACCGATCTGCCCACCGTCCTGTGCATCCACACCGCCGGCCAGAGCGGCGTGCAGTGGCGCCATGTGGCCCGCGATCTCGCCGATCGCGGCTACCGGGTCATCGTCCCCGATCTGCCCGGCCACGGACGTTCCGAACCCGCACCCGGTGGCCCCGTCACGAGCCTGATCGCCTACGGCGACTGGCTGTGCGCGGTGCTCGACGCGCTCGGCATCGACCGGCCGTTCGTCATGGGCTGCTCGATCGGCGGCAAGCTCACCCTCGAACTCGCGACCCGCCCGGACCGCCCGCTGTCCGGTGCCGTCGCGATGGAGGCCGAACCCGGCCCGGGCCGCGTCAACGTCGCCGGTCTGCGCCGCGAACTCGAGGATGTCGCCGGTCCGTCGCGCTCCGAGCGCACCTATCTGGGAACCCTTGCATCCGTGGGACGTTCGGTTCCGGAGGCGAAGGCACACACGATCGCTCTCATGCACAAGCGGGAGGACCCGGAGATCTCGTCGTCCGACCTCATCGGCTGGGGAACCCACGACGTGCGCGACCGCCTCGACCGGGTGACCGCACCGATCCATCTCGTCGCCGGTGTCGACGACCCGTGGATCGACCCCGATGCCGTGGCCCGGGCCGCGGACACGATCAACGATGCACTTCCCGGACGCGCCCGCTTCACGGCACTGGCCGGTATCGGACACTATCCGATGGAGGAGATCGACGACTTCGCCGCGCTCGCCGACACCTGGATCGGTGAACTGCGCCGGGTCGCTGTTCCCGAGGAGGCAGCGCTGTGACCACCACCCGCACCGACACCCTGCCCGCACTGCTCGACGGCCTCGTCGCCGCGAACCCGGATGCCCCGATCGCCTACGACATCGTCGACGACGTGGCGGTGGCGCGCAGCCGTGGAGAGTTCCGCGACCGGGTCGAGGCCGTGCGCTGCGAATTGGACGGCATCGGCCTGCGCGCGGGCCAGTGCATCGCGGTGATGTTGCCGAACTGGTCCGACGCACTCGTGTGGCAGTTCGCGGCCTCCGCACTCGGCGCCCACGTCATCGGTGTCAACACGCGCTACAACACCCGCGAGGTCGCGCACATCCTCACCGCCGCGCGACCTGCCGTCGTGGCCGTGCCGGCCGCCTTCCACGGACTCGACCTGTTCGGCCGGCTCACCGAGGCCGCGGCGTCCGTCCCCGATGTGGCCACCCCGGTGGTCGCGGTGGTGTCCGGACCGGCGAACGCGTCGGCTTCCCCGGCCGACTTCGACCTCGGCGGAGGAGCCTGGACGGCCGGTAGCGGCGACACGCGTGGCGCGAGCGCGCCCGAGACCCCCGACACCGCGACACTCACCCCGGCCGGGATCGACGACGATCCCGAGGACCGGATCGCGGTGGCGTTCACGACGTCCGGTTCCACGGGCGTGCCCAAGCTGGCCGCGCACCGCGGTAACGCTGTCGTCCGCCACGGACGTGCGGACGCTGTGATCATGAAGGTCGTCGAGGGCGACGTGGCGTTGTGCGTGCTCCCGGTCTCGGGCGTCTTCGGTTTCAGTACCGCGATGGCCGCACTCGCCGGTGGGGGAGCGCTGCTCATGGAGACGGTCTTCGATCCGGATGCCGTTCTGCGTCGGATGCAGGAGGTCGGGGTCACGCACGCGGTCGGCGCCGACGATCTGTTCGGCCGTCTCTACGACGCCTGGCACGACGGCGAACGCGTCGATCTGTCGTCACTGCGCTGGGTCGGCATCGCCGACTTCCTCGGCCGCTCCCACGAGATCGCCCGATGGCTGCGCGACGAATTCGGCACCCACACGTCCGGTGTGTTCGGGTCGTCGGAGGTGTTCGCCCTCGCGATGTTGTGGAACGCCGACGATCCGGAATCGGTGCGCTGGAACGGTGGCGGACGCGCGGTCGACACCGCGATCGAACTGCGGGTCGCCGATCCCTACGACGATCGGGTCCTCCCGGCCGGCGAACAGGGCGAACTGCAGTTCCGTGGCCCGAACGTCGTCGACGCCTATCTCGGCAACCCCGACGCCGCGGCACGCGCGTTCACGGCGGACGGCTGGTTCCGCAGCGGCGACCTCGCCGTCGACCTCGGAGACGGAGGCTTCCGCTACATCTGCCGAATGGGCGACGTCCTGCGCCTGCGCGGCTTCCTCGTCGACCCCGCCGAGATCGAGACGCGCCTGGCGGAGCATCCCGGCGTGGCGACGGCCAAGGTCGTCGGCATCACCGGCGACGGCGGGTACACCGAGGCGATCGGATTCGTCGTCCCCACCGACGACGCGCCCGCGGACACGACCTCGGAGACACTTCGGACCTGGTGCCGCGAGACTCTCGCCGCATTCAAGGTGCCCACGGCGATCCACATCATCGAGCGGATGCCCACCACGGTCGGGGGCAACGGCTCGAAGATCCGCGCCGTGGAACTGCGCGAGTGGGCCCGCGAGTGGGCCGGTAGCGAACGCGACTTCCGAACCGGATAGTGCCCCTGCATCGTCACGATCCGCACGCGGTCGCGTCGCTCAGTTGCGGCCCACCGGTGCGGTCGTGGCAACGCGGCCCCTGGTGAGGATCGACAGTGAGGCGGCGACCACGCACAGGGTCGCGCCGGCCCACCACGCGTAGGTGTAGGTGCCGAGGTTGTCGCGGATGACCCCGGCTCCGAAAGCGGCCGCCGCGGCACCGATCTGATGGGAGGCGAAGACCCAGCCGAACACGATGGTTCCGCGGTCGCCGAAGATCCGGCGGCACAGCATCGCGGTCGGCGGCACGGTGGCGACCCAGTCCAGACCGTAGACCACGACGAACAGGATCATGCTGGGATGCACGGACTCCTGCAGCAGCCAGGGCAGCAGGAGCAGGCCCACGCCGCGGAAGGTGTAGTAGAAGGCCAGCAGCTTGCGGGGATCGAACTTGTCGGTCAGCCATCCGGAGGCGATGGTGCCGACGATGTCGAAGATCCCGACGGCCGCCATCAGGCTCGCCGCGGTGGTCGTGGGCATGCCGTGGTCGTGGGCCGAGGGGATGAAGTGGATGCCGACGAGACCGTTGGTGGTGGCTCCGCAGATGGCGAAGGCGATCGCCAGCGCCCAGAAGGCCCGGTGACGCACCGCGAAGGCCAGCCCTTCGAGAGCGCGGGCGACGGCACCACCGGTTGCCCGCGCCGGCACGACGTAGGTCCCGGGGTCGGCCCCGTAGGGCAGGACACCGCGCTCGTCGGGACGGTCGCGGATCACCGCCCACACCAGCGGGACGACGACGAGCGCCGCCGCGGCGATCACGAGGGAGGCCTGCCGCCACCCGACGTTCTCCGCGAGCGCGGCGACGGGAGGGAGGATCACCAGCTGGCCGGTCGCGGAACCGGCCGTGAGGATGCCCATCACCAGGCCGCGCCGCTCGACGAACCACCGGTCGGCGATGGTCGCCGCCAGGACCAGGGCCATCGACCCCGTGCCGGTACCGATGAGCAGTCCCCAGAAGACGAGCAACTGCCACGAGGCGGTCATGGCGATACTGCCGCCGGCGCCGAGGGCCACCAGGAACAGTGCCGACGAGATCACCCGGCGCATGCCGAACCGGTCCATCAGCGCGGCGGCGAACGGTGCGACGAGTCCGAACAGGACGAGGTTGATGCTCACCGCGAGCGACATGACGCTCGTCGACCAGCCGAACTCGTCGTGCAGCGGCACCATGAGCGCGCCGGGTGCCGCCCGGAAGCCGGCGGCGCCGAACAACGCGAGGAAGGCCACCGCGGCGACCCACCATGCCGGGTGGATGCGGACCGGGCGGCGGTCGCTGCGCTGGGCCGGGCGCACACTCATCACGAATTCACTTTCTTCGGGAAAGCAACAGGATGAGCAGACGGTACCCAGCAGCGTGTCGTGGGAGGCGAGCGGTCAGCTGCCCGAGCTCCCCGGCGTCCGGTAACTCGCGTCGCGGCGCGCGGCCTCGTCGACCTGTTCGGGAGTGAGCAGAGCGATCGGCGTGGAGCGCGCGGCACCGGAGGCGATGGTGCGGAGCTCGAGTGTCGCGGCCGCGACCTCGTCGGGCACCTCGCCGAGCACGTACAGATCGTGGCCGCCGAGCGCGAAGTGCACCGAATCGACCGTCCCACCCACACTTTCGACCATCCGGACGATGGCGTCGCGCCGGGACGTACCGCCGTCCGTGAGCAGCCCGCGTGCGCCGTCCGCGGTGTAGTTCACCTGCCAGAGATATCGCGGCATGACCGTCTCCTTTCGAGGATCTCGACATCCATGGTCGGTCCACCCCGCATCACCGGGGACGGTTTCGCCGGGAATCACGGCCTAGTCTCGATATCGAGACCCTGTCCGCCGCATCGAAAGGGAGTGCCGTGCCGAAACGACCCGTACCCGAGGCCGTCGCCGAGTTCCTCGCCCAGCCCAACTACGCCACGATCAGCTCACTGCGCCCCGACGGTCAGCCGGTGTCCGTTCCGACCTGGTATCTCTTCGAGAACGGCCGGATCCTCGTCAACATGGACTCCACCCGTAAGCGCCTCGAATACCTGCGGAACGATCCGCGGGTGAGCCTGTCGGCGATGGATCCGCAGGACTGGATCACGCACGTGAGCCTCCAGGGACGGGTCGTCGACTTCACCGACGATCCGTCCCTGGAGGACATCGACCGGATCGCTCGCCACTACACGGGCAAGCCGTACCACGCGCGTGACGGCAAGCGTGTGAACGCGTGGATCGAGATCGATCGCTGGCACGCGTGGGGTCGTCTGCGCAACGCCTGAGATCGATCGGGGAGAAGGCCGGTGGTCAGATGACGCCGGCCTTCTTCGCTGCGCTGCGTGCCTGGAACGCCAGGATGATGAGCAGCACACCGAACAGGATCGCGTAGATGCCGAGCAGGACGATCAGGCTCAGGATGCCCTCGCCGGGGAAGACCAGCAGCACGATGCCGAACAGGACGGCCACGACGCCCGCGAGCACCGACCACACCCATCCGGAATCGGGGACCTTCCGGAAGCGGACACCGCCGACGATGCCGGTGATGCCGAACAGGATGGCGTAGAACGCGATCACGTACAGCAGTGCCAGTGCGGTGATGCCGGGCCAGAAGAGCGCGACGAGACCGGCGAGGACGGAGACGACGCCCATGGCGAGCCACCAGCCCCAGCCCTCGGGCTTGTCGCGGATCGACTGGACGACCAGCACGATGCCGTCGATGATCGCGTAGGCCGCGAAGACGACCACCAGCGCCCAGACGGTGATGCCGGGCCAGACGAGTGCGACGACACCGAAGAGAACGGCGAGGATGCCGCGCAGCAGCACCACCCACCAGATCTGCTTCAGTAATGATCGGAACGGATCGTTGGAAGAAACCGAGCTCGTGGACATGACGGCTCCTGGCGTGTGATGTGATCTTGTAGCCCAGAGGATAAGCGCGGTTGTGCTGCTTCGCCTGCCGAATCGCAGGCGAGGTTACGCTCGGGAACGTGGCCAGGGCGAGGATCGGGATATCCGGGTGGCGCTATCCGGGCTGGCGCGGAGACTTCTACCCGGAAGGACTCGTCCAGCGCCGGGAACTCGAATATGCCGCCGGGCGGTTCGGATCGATCGAGATCAACGGCTCGTTCTACTCGCTGCAGCGCCCGAGCAGCTACCTCGCGTGGCGGGACGCCGCACCCGACGACTTCGTCTACGCCGTCAAGGGCGGGCGGTTCGTCACCCACATGAAACGGCTCGCGGGTGTCGACGACGCCCTCGCCAATTTCTTCGCCTCCGGTGTGCTCGCGCTCGGCCCGAAACTCGGTCCGGTGCTGTGGCAGCTCCCGCCGACCCTCGGTTTCGAGGAGGACAGGCTCGCGGACTTCTTCGACCGGTTGCCCCGCACGACGACGGCCGCCGGTGCACTCGCACGCCGGCACACCGACAAGCTCGCCGACGACCGGGTGTGGGTGGAGGTCGATGCCGAGCGTCCGTTGCGTCACGCCGTCGAGGTGCGGCACCCGGACCTCGCGAGTCCGGAGGCCGTGGAGTTGCTGCGCGCGCACGACATCGGGCTCGTCGTCGCCGACACGGCCGGAAGGTTCCCGTTCCTCACCGATGTCACGAGCGATTTCGTCTACGTGCGGATGCACGGCGACAAGGAGCTGTACGCGAGCGGGTACACCCCCGAGGTGCTCGACGTGTGGGCCGAGCGGATCCGCGGATGGCTGGGCGACGGCAGGGACGTCTACGTGTACTTCGACAACGACATGAAAGGCTGTGCCCCGCACGACGCGCTCGCGTTGCAGGAACGCCTGTGACCGGGTGCACGGAGGAAGGACAGGAGATCGCTGTGTGGCCCGACCACTGGCCGAGAACGCCGCGGGAGATCGCGACGGCCACCGCCGATGCGCTCGCCGCTGCCCGCAGCGAGTCGGCCGAGCCCTTCGACGAGGCGGTCGCTGTGCTGGTCGACCTGCCCTACGAGCAGGTCACGGCCGTGCATGCGGGCATGGTCCGGGAGTTGCTCGAGGAACTGCATCCCGACGGCCTCGCCGGTGAGGACGTGCAGGCCGTGCTCGAACGCTCCGTCCGTTCCGGACTGCGATGGTTGCCGTCGCTCGAACCCGATGCCGTCGTCGCCGTGCTCACGGGCGCGCTCGGTGTGTCCGATCCCGACGCCGAGCGCCCGAGGATCCGTCCCGAGCAGTATCTGGCCGCGGGTCTGCTCGTCGTCGCCGATCTCGTCGCTGCGCGCCGTGTGGCTCCCGAGGCATATCTGCGTCGTGCCGTGAGCGAGATCGAACGGGCCGAGACGCAGGAGATGCCCTGAGCTGTTCCCGGCGTCAGGCCGGGTAGTGGTTCTCGACGTTGCGGACGACCTTGCGCAACAGGTCGGACAGGACCTGCACCTCGTCGTCGTCGAGTCCGTCGAGCATCTGCCACTCGCGCGCCAGGCGTCGCGGAAATTCCTTCTCGACGAGTGCGCGCCCGTCGTCGGTGAGGGTGAGCAGCACGACGCGGCCGTCGCGTTCGAGTCGTTTGCGTTCGACGAGGCCGAGTTTGGCGAGTCGCTCGGTGTGTTTCGTCGTCGACGCACCGGAGATGCCCGTGATCGAGGTGACCTCGCTGGCTCGTAACGGATGGTCGCTGCGGGCGAGTGCGCTGAGCACCTCGAACTCGCTGCGGCTGATGCCGCTCGGTTCGAGTTCCCGATCGAAGTAGGTGAGCGCGAGCGACCCGATGCGGGTGATGCGCCCGATCACGTCGATGGGGCGGAGGTCGAGGTCGGGGTAGTGGGCGGTCCATCCGAGGCGTACGCGATCGACGTAGTCGGGCTGGGGTGTCTCGGAGGGCATGTGGCAAGTCTAACGGCAGAGGACGAACAATTTCATAGATATTTTACCAGTGAAGCAATATGGTGGACGGATGCTCGACCGCCGACTCGACGACCGTCCCCAGCTCCGTCACACCCGAGGAGCGCTCGCGCATCCACTGTCGGCGAGCGCATGGAAGGACGCCCTCGAAGTGCGGCGCGGCGACCCGACCGTCGCCGTGGCGCTGCGCGTGGGTCTCGCGACGATGCTCGCCCTCGTCGGCGGCGGTCTGCTCGGCTACGGACAGGTCGCCGGCTTCGCCGCCCTCGGCGCACTCACCAGTGCCTTCCTGAGATACGAGCCGTATCCGCGTCTCGCGGTGCGACTTCCGTGGGTCGGTCTCGGCATCGTCGGATACACCGCCTTCGGGGCTGCGCTCGGCGCGATGGGTGCCCCGCTGTGGGTGCAGATCGTCGTGCTCTCGCTGGGTTCGGCCGTCGCGTACTGGGTGTTCACGGCGTTCTCCCTCATGGGCCCCGGCCCGGTGATCCTCATCTTCGCGGCGGCCGGTGCCGCCGGATTCTCCGACGGATGGACGGATGCGGGCCTGGTCACCGCCGCGGCGGCAATCGGTGCGCTGCTCGGATACGTCGTGGCGATGCTGCCCGCGCTCTCCCATCCCCATACGCCGGCCCGTCTCGCGGTGGCGCGCGCCCTCGCGGCGGTCTCCGCCGTCGAGATCCGCGGTGCCGAAGCCGTTCCCATAGCGCGACAGAGCATCCGGAAGGCGCGTGAGACCGTCGCGCTGAACGCTCCGCGACGTCCGGACACCCATGTCCACGAACTGGCCGCCCTGCTCGACGCGGCCGAGACGGTGCTCGACAGCGGGTCGCACGACACCGCCCGCGCACGCCGCGACGACTTCGCCCGATTCGAGAAGGAACTTCGGAAGGCGCGGCGCGACATCGAAATTCCGCGCGTCGATGCCGAGGGGCGGCCGGTGCTGCCGACACCGCCCGGTTTCGTCCGCGAAGGATGCGGCCGTCTGCTCGACCGTCTCGTGCTGATCGGAGCGGCCCGGATCTTCGTCGCGTCGTTGCTCGCCGCGTCGCTCGCCGCACTGATCGGGCTCGACCATCCGTTGTGGGCTGCGATGGGTGCCATGGCGGCGCTGCAGGGATTGAACTACCGCAACACCGTTCAGCGCGGCATCCAACGTCTGGTCGGAAATGTCGGCGGCGCGATGATCGCTGCTGTACTGCTCGCGATCGACCTGGGTTACTGGCCGGTGGTCGCGGCCGCCGTGCTGTTCCAGACGGTCACCGAACTCACGGTGACCCGGAACTACGGTCTCGCCTCGGTCGGGGTGACGACGATGGCATTGCTGCTCACGGGCCTCGGGCAGCATGCGGGTCCGGGGCTCGCCGTGAACCGGGTCGCCGACACCCTCATCGGTGTGGTCGTGGGCGTGATCGTCGCTGCGGTGACCATCCGACGCGACGACCGGCACCATCTCGTCGCGTGACGGGACGGCACCGGTCGTCGGTGGTGTTCATGGCCTGCCGCGGGAGGCGGCGGGGTGATGCTCAGGAGTGAGCGGCTTCGAACCGCTCGAGGATGTGGCGCGGGATCCGGCCACGCGAGTTGACGTCGTAACCCTTGTTGCGGGCCCAGTGCCGGATCGCGGCCAGCTGCTCCGGCGACCGGGTGGGCGGAATCGCCTTGTGGGTTCCCGCCGTCCGCGTGCGGGCCTTTGCTGCAGTCTTCTTCGGCGTGATGGTGCGGGTGGTCGTTGCGGGCTTCGCAGGTGCCTTCTCGTGAAGCCACGGGCGGAGTACCGCCAGGAACTTGTCTGCGTTCGCCGGTCGCAGGTCGATCTCGTACTCGTCGCCGTCGACCGTGATGCGGAACGACTGCGCCAGGCCGTCCATGATCGGTTGGCCGTCGATATCGTCGAAATATTGGACGCGCACTTTCTGTGCCACGTTTATCTCCTTGTCCCCGAACTGTGCGCTGTCGACGCTAGTTCTTACTCGGGGGTAGGTTCAAGTCGCGAATGTACGATCCCACCCTTTCGACGAAATGATCGAAGAACTCGGCCGGACGGGTGCCCGCCACGATATCCGCGTTCGGCGTCCTCTGCCAGATGCCGGACAGATCGGCGACCGTCGTGCCCCGGGTGAGCCGTCCGTCGAGCTCGACGTCGACCGTCGCGGGCCGGGAGGTGTAGGGAACCGTTCCCAGCGCGACCGCCGCGGCGAACGGGTCGTGTACGTGTGCGAGGAATCCCAGGCCCTGATCACGGTGGAATTCCATGTAGAACCGCAGGGCGTCGGAGATGTGGCGGACGAGAGGGACGTCGGCCGTCGACCGCGTACCGCGCGGAGCGTCGGGGGAGAGCTCCCCGGAGCGGGGCACACCGACGACGTCCCCGATCCGCGCGACATGCTCGGGATGCATCTCGATCGACTCCGTGACGTCGAGCGGGCACACGATCGGGCGCCGGTCCGGAGGCGCGATCGAGAACGCGTCGAACACGACCTTGGCGGCCTCCGGATCCACCGCGACGTTCCATTCCGAGGTCGGTGTCGTATTACCCGGATGGTGGAAACATCCACCCATGATCACGAGGCGGCGCAACCGCGACGGCAGTTCCGGATCGATGCGCAGGGCGAGGGCGAGGTTGGTGAGCGGGCCGGTGACGAGCCCGGTGAGCTCTCCCGGATGCTCGCGGGTGAGATCGACCCACGCCTGCGCGGCGGATCGCGCCGACCGCGACCGTGACGCAGCGGGAAGTTCCGCGTACCCGATCCCCTGCGGGCCGTGGGTGTCCTCGGTGGTCATCAGCGGCGCTACCAGCGGAACCTGCGATCCGGCAGCCACTTCGATATCGGGCCGGCCGCACACCTCGAGCCACGACAGCGTGTTGGCGGTGACCTGGTCCACCGGCACGTTCCCCGCCGTGCACAGGGCGGCGACGATCTCGGCTTCCGGGCTCGCGACGAGATAGAGCAGGGCGAGAGCGTCGTCGATGCCGGTGTCGACGTCGACGATCAGGCGGGTACGGGCGGCCGGAACATCGGGTTCGTGTACGTGCACGAACCCATCTTGGGGCATCCCGATGAGCGCGCCGCGGCCGGTGCTGGGAGAATTCCCGAATGCACGAGCGCAAGAACCGCGGTTATTTCACCGAGGACGACGGTGTCTACCTGCCCACCAAGTACGCGGCCAGCCCGTGGTCGGACAAGATGCTCAACGGGCCGTGTGTGAGTGGTCTGGTTGCACGCGAGCTCGAGATCCACCATGCCGTCGAGGGTTTCGTCCCGTCCCGGTTCACGCTCGATCTCTTCAGGCCGGTCCGCAACGAACCGATCACCTTCACCACCACCCGGGTGCGCGACGGCAACCGCATCCGCGTCGCAGACGCGAACCTGATGCAGGGCGGAGAGGTGTCGGCGCGCGCGACGCTCACCTTCCTCCGCAAGTCGGCCCCGCCGCCCGGGTCGGTGTGGCTACGTGGCGAGTCCCCGACGCCGCCCCCCGGTTCCCTGGAGACGCAGCCCGGACCGCTCGAGTACTCGTCCTGGTACGGCAGCGACGGCCCGGGATGGACGCGGGTGCGGTCGGAGCACCAGAACTCCGATCGCAAACGGCTGTGGTCGCGGCAGCTGCCGATCATCGTCGGCGAGGAACTGTCGCCGTTCGTCAACACCGCGACCGTCGGTGAGGGCACGTCGTTCGTGACCAACTGGTCGGACAAGGGGGTCGGCTACATCAATTCCGATGTCACCCTGGCGCTGTCCCGCCTGCCGGAGGGTCCGGAGGTCGGTATCGAGGCCGACAACCACATCAGCAGCGAGGGCATCGCGGTCGGCACGGCGGTGCTGTTCGACCGCCTCGGCGCATTCGGCACCGGTGTGGTCACCGCGCTCGCGAATGCGCAGCGGCAGGTCGATTTCGGCTGACCCGAACAGGAGTGATGTCATGCGCGTACGACGGATCGTCGATCTGACCCACGTCGTCTCCCCGGACATCCAGGTCTATCCCGGAGATCCGGCACCGACGTTCACGCCGCACGCCACCGTCGAGGCCGACGGTTTCGATCTGATGCGCATCGACATGGGATCGCAGACCGGCACCCACGTCGACGCGCCGCGCCACGTGCGCAGGGGTGCGCCGCGATCGATGCGGTGCCACCGGAGGACTTCGTCGGACGCGGGGTGGTGCTCGACGTGCGGGCCCGCGTCGACGCCGGTGCGCTCGTCACCGCCGACATGTGGGGCGAGCCCGCGATCGGTGCCGGCGATATCGCGCTCGTCCTCACCGGCTGGTCGCAGTATTTCGGCACCGAACGCTATTTCGAGCATCCGGCCCTGAGCGTCGAGGCCTGCCGGTGGTTGCTCGACCGCGGCGTCCGCACGATCGGGATCGACGCGCCGAGCGTGGATCCCACGGGTGACGAGGCGCTCGCGGCGCACCACGTGCTCGCCGACGCGGGCGCGATCATCTGCGAGAACCTGCGTAACCTCGAGGCGGTCGACTTCCCGGATCCGCTCGTCTCGTTGTTGCCGATTCCGTTCGCCGGTATCGACGGCGCACCGGTGCGAGCCGTCGCCGTGCAGATCGAGAACTGAACTCCGGCAACGGGTCCGGTCAGTCGAGAATGTCGCGCACCTCGACGTCCTCGCGTCCACCGACGACGAGTTCGCGCGCGGCCGCCATGTGCTTCTGCCAGTGCGTGAAGGCACCTTCGCCGTCGCGGGCGCGCAGCAGGCGGATGAGTTTGCGCTGCGAGCGGACGAACACCTTGTAGTGGTCCTCGTACTTCTCCGCGTCGCGCTGCATGCTCTCGCGCGTGACGTTCATGGTGTGCCGCTCGTAGATCTCGTGCAGCATGCCCGCGATGAGCGCCAGTGAGGAGTTGCCGGCGAGCTGGACCATCCGCAGATGGAACATCGCGGCGGCCTGGCCGAAGGTGCCGTCGGCGAAGGACGACGGGATGGTCTCGTCCACCAGGCGTTCGAGTTCGTCGAAGGCCTCTTCGCTGCCGTTCTCCGCGAGCAGTCGCGCGGCGGCGGGCTCGACGGCCTCGCGTGCGACGTAGACGTCCGCGACGGTGGCGCCGGCGAGTTCGAGCAGCAGGGACGCCGGTCGCGCTACCACCTCGGGGCCCGGGACGCAGATCCGTGCGCCCGAGCGCGAGCCGCGTCGCACCTCGACGAGCCGTTCGGCCTCGAGGACGCGAACCGCCTCGCGCAACGTCGGCCGGCTCACCGAGAAGTGCTCCATGAGCGACGCCTCGTGGGGCAGGTGGTCGCCGTCCTTCAGCTCACCGTCGACGATCATGCGGCGGAGCTTCCGGGCGACGAGTTCTGCGGTCTTGGGGGTGCGAATGGCCCGGCCACCGCCCGCGCGAGTGTCGAATCCGACTCCCGAACGCGCGTCGAATCCGGTCGCCAACACTTCGTCGGTCACGGGAACGGCCTCCTGCTCCGAGATCACTTCGACTACTTGGTGAAAGTTCCGGCCTCATCGTACTCACAGGTAACCGGTCGCCGTGGGTCGAGGCGGCGAGTCCACGACTATTGCTGATGCTCACATAGTGAACTATGTTACCTATGTATCGCCCGGCGGGCCTCGAACAGGAGCATCCATGCTGAACACGCGGTTCACAGCGGAATTCGGAATCGAACACCCGATCGTCCAGGGCGGCATGATGTGGGTCGGCCGCGCCGAACTCGCCGCGGCCGTCTCCGAAGGCGGCGGGCTCGGGATCATCACCGCACTGACCCAGCCCACCCCGGAAGACCTGGTCACGGAGATCGAGCGGTGCCGCGCACTGACCGACAAGCCGTTCGGCGTCAACCTCACCCTCACGTTGTCGATCAATCAGCCTCCCTACGCCGAGTACCGGCAGGCGATCATCGACTCCGGCGTGACGATCGTCGAGACCGCGGGCTCCGATCCGACCAAGCATGTCGAGCATCTGAAAGAGCACGGCATCAAGATCATTCACAAGTGCACGAGCGTGCGGCACGCCCTCAAGGCCCAGCGGATCGGCGCTGATGCGGTGAGTATCGACGGTTTCGAGGCGGCCGGTCATCCTGGCGAGGACGACGTCCCCGGGCTCGTCCTGATCCCCGCCTGCGCCGACGCCCTCGACATCCCGTTCATCGCGTCGGGTGGGTTCGCCGACGGTCGCGGACTCGCCGCTGCTCTCACCCTCGGTGCCGACGGCATCAACATGGGCACCCGCTTCATGTGCACGCAGGAGAGTCCCATCCACGAACGCATCAAGCAGCAGATCGTCGACGCGAGCGAACTCGACACCCAGCTCATCTTCCGGCAACTGCGCAACACCATGCGGACCGCGCGGAACTCGGTGAGCGAGGAGGTCGTGGACATTCTCGGCAAGGGCGGGCGGTTCAAGGACGTCAAGGACCTCGTCGCCGGATCGCGGGGACGCACCGTCTACGAGGACGGCGACCCGGAGGCCGGCATCTGGACGGTGGGGCAGTCGCAGGGTCTCATCCGCGACATCCCGCCGGCCGGTGAGCTCGTGCAGCGGATCGCCGCCGAGGCCGAGGCGAAGCTGCGCTCCCTGACCGCAGACATCGTCGTCGACTCCGTTCCCGTCCCCTGAGGAGAAACCGATGACACGACAGGCCGGAACCGCCGAGGACGTGCGGGAGGACGACACGCCGGTGCTCGTCGAACGCGACGGTGCCGTCACGATCCTCACCCTCAACCGTCCCGACCGCCGCAACGCGATCAACCGCGCCATGCGGAAGGCGCTGAAGAAGGAACTGTGGCGCGCCGATGCCGACGACGAGGTGAACGTCGTCGTCCTCACGGGCGCGGGCACGTCCTTCTGTGCGGGTGTGGATCTGCCCGAGGCGTTGTCGGGTCCGCCTCCCGCCGCGGAAGGGCCCACCCCGACGCACGTGCTCCGCGGCATCTCGAAGCCCGTCATCGCGGCGGTCAACGGCCCCTGTTACACGGGCGGTTACGAACTCGCCGTGAACTGTTCGTTCATCTTCGCGTCCGAACGCGCCGAGTTCGCCGACACCCACGCACAGATCGGTCTGCTCAACGGCTGGGGCGGCAGTGCCGTCTTGCCGCGGATGATCGGTCTGCCCGCCGCGATCCAGTTCATCCTGTCCGGAGAGCCGATCGACGGCGCGACCGCCGCGCGTATCGGCCTCGCGAACGAGGTCGTCCCGCACGACGACCTCCTGGACCGCAGCGTGGCCGTCGCACAACGGATCGCCGTCGGTCATCCCGGTGCGATCCGGCGGATGCTCCGATTGCTCAAGGAAGGCGCCGGCACGTCGCTCGCGCACGCCCTCGCCCTCGAATCCGAAGCGGCGGCCACCTACCGCGCGGACGGCGCGGACATCGGTGCCCGCTACGCGAAGCGCCGCGCGCAGTCCGACTGAGCAGCAGTCAACTTTCGATAACCGACTGAGCAGCAGTCGGTTTCCGTTACCTACAGCACCATCACCCCGGGAGGTGACGTGGAGGAAGGCAAGCCCACGGTGACGCTCGAGTCCGACGCTCGTAGCGACTGGCGTCCCCGACTGTCAGCTCTGCTCGACGACTTCCGGCGGCGCCCCCGTCCCGAGACGTCCCGCGCACGGTTCGAGGCCGCGATCGCGTGGCAGTCCGAACTCGTGGACCACTCCCTCGCGGCGCCGGGCTGGCCCGAAGAGGTCGGCGGTATGGCGCTGTCGCTCGAGGATCAGCTCGACTACTACCGTGCGATCACCGAAGCCGGTGCGCCCAAGCATCCGTGCCCCCTGTCGTTCATCGTCGCGCCGACGATCATCGTCCACGGCACCGCCGAACAGAAGAAGCGCTTCCTCGAGCCGCTGCTGCGCGCGGAAGAGTTCTGGTGCCAAGGATTCTCCGAACCCGGCGCCGGCAGCGATCTCGCGTCGCTGTCCACGCGCGCCGTCCGCGACGGCGACGTCTACCGGGTGTCGGGCAGCAAGATCTGGACGACGATGGCCGACCACGCCGACTGGATCTTCACCCTCGTGCGCACCGGCCCACCCGGGCGGAGCACGTCGGGCATCACCTACCTGCTCATCCCGATGAATTCTCCCGGCATCGAGGTACGACCCCTGCGCGACGCCGCGGGTGGACACCACTTCGCCCAGGTCTTCTTCGACGACGTCGAGGTGCCGGTCGAGAATCGGGTGGGGGAGGAGGGGCAGGGCTGGTCGATCATGCGGACCTCGCTCGGACACGAACGCGCCACCGCCTTCCTCTCCGACGAGTTCCGTTACCGCTCGACCGTCGACAAGGTATTCCGCCTGGCCGTCGGACAGGGACACGCGCACGATCCGCTGATCCGGCAGGAACTGGCCACCGTCGAGACCGGTGTGCGTCAGATCGCCGCGAACAGCACCCGCGCGCTGGATGCCGTTCTCGCAGGACGCGATCCGGGCGGGGTCGCATCGGTCAACCGGTTGGTGAAGGCCGAGTTCGAACAGCACATGCACCGCCTCGCGTTGCGGTTGACCGGATCGGCTGCCGTCCTCGGTACCCGTTCGGAAGGTGTGGTGGAGAAGGGGCGCTGGACGTACGGATATCTCATGTCCCGCGCCGCGACCATCGGCGCCGGAACTTCCGAGATCCAACGCAATACGATCGCCGAGAACGTTCTCGGTCTGCCCTCGCACCGGGGTGAGGGCACCCGCGCACCGGCCGTGGTGCCGGGGCGCCCCCTCACGCCCCCACCGGAGGACGAGGCGAATCTACGGGAGGCTCTGCGCGACATCCTGTCCGCCCGCGTCGATACCGTCTCGCTGCTCGTGGGCGTCGACTCCGCAGGCGAACACGACGCCGGATTGTGGTCCACGCTCGTGGAATTCGGTCTT
>Ga0182742_1001445_pt1 | contig 30444 bp, 18 predicted proteins | sample eDN5th37CBELigMG_FD_128880 | JGI IMG/M metagenome (GOLD analysis project Ga0182742, IMG submission 128880) | Enriched Miracle-Growth compost microbial communities from Emeryville, California, USA - eDNA 5th pass 37_C BE-Lig MG (version 2)... ... | reverse complement strand
GCAAGCATTCTCAAAGTCGACGTGCAGGCGGTAAGCACGACGGCGAGCTTCTTTGATCTCGGCGGCACCTCGCTGGACATCTTGAGGCTCGCGCAGGCGCTGCAACGATTTGGGCTGAAGGATGCGATTCCCGTTGTGCTACAGAATCCTACCGTGAGTCAGCTGGCCGGGCGCATAAGTGCGGGCGCACGTCTGCAAACCTACGATCCCATTGTACCTTTGCAAACCACCGGCAAGAAAACGCCCCTGTTCTGCGTTCATCCCGGCAACGGGGAAGTGTTCGTCCTGGTGAACCTGGCGAAATACTTCTTGCAGGACCGCCCCTTCTATGCGCTACGCCCCCGAGGCTTCAATGAGGGTGAAGAGCACTTCAGCTCGATTCAGGAAATGGTTCAGTGCTATGTGGACGCCATCTTGAAGCGACAGCCACAGGGCCCGTATGCGATCGCAGGTTATTCCCTTGGCGCCCAGATCGCCTTTGAAATAGCACAGCGACTAGAGGTGCTCGGGCACGATGTGCGCTTTCTGGCCTCCATCGACGGGCGCCCACTGCATGAGCCCACCCCCACGTTGCCGTTCAATATGGCCGTGGGCCTGGCGCTGGTGACTGATCTCATCACCCTGGAGCAATCCCAGCAACTGCTCAATGAACTCGACCGGGAAATGCCGAACGATACGATCTGCGAGTACATTCTGAAGTACGCCTCACCGCAACGCATGGCCGAGCTTGGCTTGGATATGCAAAAGTTCGCCCTCTGGGCACGCGTTGCGCACTCGGTCGAAAGTTTGGTGTTCGCGCATCAGAAGACTGGCACCGTCAATGCGATGACCATCTTCTGCAGCGAAGGAATCTCATCGAACTACACTCCAGAGCCCTGGACCCGGCATAAGTGGCGCTCGGAACATCTTCAGCATTGGGATGCGTATGTCGGTACGCCCACCTATATCGACGTCCCAGGGCATCATCACACGCTAATGAGTCCGAAGTATGTCGCTGCCTTTCAGACCATCCTGCGTGCGCAGTTGGATGCAGCCATGCAAGACCATTGAGGCGGCGACGGGCCCGCCCGATCACGATGGAAGTCCGCAGTGATCGGGCGCGGCGCTGAGTTCAGCATGCCAACCTTGGCAGTGCCAGACTCGCCGCCCTGATGCTCGCGATGTCCGGACATCCAGCCAATTGCATGGCGAGTCTCAATTCAGACTGTAGGATGCTCAACGCTTTCGCCACGCCACGCTCACCACCGGCGGCCAGTCCATATAAGTAAGGCCGGCCTATAGAGCACGCCTTGGCGCCGTACGACAGCGCCTTCAACACGTGCATGCCGCGTCGGACACCGCCATCCAAAATCACTTCGACGCGATCACCCACGGCTTGGACGATCTGCGGCAGGGCTTCGATGGTCGCGGCGCCCCCATCAAATTGACGACCGCCGTGATTGGACACGATCACGGCGGTGGCGCCCGCATCGGCCGCGAGGACGGCGTCTTGCGCCGACATCACCCCCTTGATGGCGATTGGTCCACCCCACAGATCTACGATCTCTCGAACGTCCTTCCAGGACGCGGACGAATCTAGCTGCCGCGAGCGACCCCGCTCGGGCTTACCATTGGCGTCGAGGAAGTGCGCAAGCCCAAGCGGCCCCTTCCGGACTTGCCCGAAGACCCACCTCGGACTCATCGCGTAGTCGAGCACCGTGCGCGGCGTCCACTTCGGTGGCATGCCGAAGCCTGAGCGCAGGTCACGTTCTCGCTTTCCCATCGCCGGCACATCGACCGTGAGACACAGTGCTGCGTAGCCGGCCTGCTTGCTGCGTCTGATTAGCTCCCGCGTGATGTCACGATCCGTATACAGATAGACCTGAAACATTTTGGGACCGCTATTGGCGGCGGCGACGGCGTCGAGCGAGTAAGTGGATCCGATCGCAAGACTGAACAGCGTGCCTGCACGTTGCGCGGCCCGCGCCACCGCGAGTTCTCCGTCCGGATGAAACAGACGCGAGGCACCCGTCGGTGAACAAAGCACCGGCCAGTGCACAGCCTGCCCCAGAATCCGTGTCGAGGTATTCACCTGCGCTACGTCGACCAAACAGCGGGGCAGCAGCTTCACGTCATCGAATGCGAGCGTGTTTCGCTGCGCGGTCAGTTCCGACTCAGCCCCGCCGTCCAGGAATTGGAAGAGTTGGTCTGGCAGCCTGCGCCGCGCGCATTCGCGCAGATCCGAAATTGAGTGACAGCGATCCAGCATTTGAAGTGTTGGCCTTGATTGAGGGTTCCATGCCAGCCGACGGCCGTAATATGAGAGATCGGTCCAGTCGTTCCTATCAGCCCTGCTGCAGCCCAATACGTCAAAAAGCCGTGACGGAGACGCCCCCACCCACACCGACGCATCAAGGGTCTTCAACGGGTGCGCAGCGCTGCTACATACCGCTGTGATACATCAGCCGGTCTGCTTCAGGCTGCACTAACAGGACGTAAATATGAACCCAACCAATGGAGCGAGGGTGGACGCCGATCGACTGCCACCTCTGCACGACCCCGACGGCAAGGTCGCCTTCATAACCGGTGGCGATAGTGGCATTGGCCTCGGCATTGCCCGCGCATTCGCGGGCGCGGGTATGAAAGTCATCATCACCTACCGTAGCCCCGAGCATCGCGACGAGGCGCTCGCCGCATTAGATGCACCGGGCCGGGTTCATGCCATGGCGCTCGATGTGACCGATCGTGCAGCTGTTCGGGCGACTGCCGCCGCGGCCATCGACGTGTTCGGCAAGGTGCACGTTCTGGTCAATAATGCCGGGGTTGGACCCATCATTCCCTTAAGCTGCGCCACGCCGCAGGACTGGGACTGGTGCATGAATACCAACGTGAACGGTGTCTTCAATGGCATCCACGCCTTTTTGCCGCACCTGAAAGCCCACGGTGAAGGCAGCCAAATCGTCGCCACCTCCTCCATGCTCGGCGGTCTCGTGGTGGGCCCGTTCTGGGGCCTGTACTCGACCAGCAAGTTTGCAGTTGTCGGCATGATGGAAGCGCTTCGCTCGGAGCTTGCAGAGACCAACATCGGAGTCTCGGTCTTCTGTCCCGCCGGAGTGAAGACGAACCTCGGGGACAGTCAGCGCAATCGACCGGCGATACTCGCGCCTAGCGGCGCGAGCGATCCGACGGCGCTCGCCATGATGCAGGACTTTGCGCAGGCGCTTGGCAAACTCAGAGCCGACAACGCCGAGCCCCCCATGGATCCGCTGGAGGCAGGACAGCGGGTACTCCAAGGGATACGCAACAACGATCTCTATATCATCTCGCACGCAGAGCACGCGCAGACGGTGCGCGAGCGTGGGGAGGCGCTACTGGCGTCAATTCCTATAGATCCGGCGGCATCGACGCCGACCCGTTTGGCGATCGCACGGATCATGCGCACCCGCATCTACTCCGATGAGATCAAGCGTCGTGCGGCTCAAAGATCGAGTCGATAAATGCGCGTCGCCGTGCCACTAAAAAGCGCAGTCTTCTCCGCCTTCGAGGCGCCCGCGGTAAGACGCTTGAACGCGTTCCAAAGCACAGGGTAGCTGCATGTCGCCGAATCGACCGGGAAGTTGCTCTCGAACATACAGCGCTCGGCGCCGAACTGCTCGATGCACGTTTCGATGTACGGTCGCCACTCGGCGGCGAGCTGGGCCGAGGTGGCGGTGGGTATTGCCTTGTATGAGCGAAAGCCACCATAGGGGATACCTAGGCCACCCAGCTTCACGGCGACATTGTGGCACCCGGCCAGGGACTCAATGCTCTTGCGCCAGTCCACGAAGCGTTCTTCTCGACGACCGGCATAGCAACCTACACCGATCGGGGCTCCCACGTGATTCAGAATAATCTGGGTTTCTGGAAAAGTTCGCGCGAGATCAATGAGCTCGGGCAGCTGCGGCTCAAACAGAAATACATCGAAGCTCAGCCCAAAGCGCTGTAACAACCGGAAGCTCGCGCGGAATGTGGGATCGAGCAACAGATGCGGGCGCCCTCGGGCGCCCAAAATGTTAGGATCCTCGTCATAGACCAGTCGCGAGCCGCGAATGCCTCGATAACGAATCCCGCCCGCCTGCATGTGCGCGAGGAGCACCTCTTCAACCGCCGGGCCGATGGTCAGGTCCACACCCCCGACGATGCCTGCACACACCTTGGTGTCACCAAACATCCCACTGTCGGCCATGGCGGCGATCCCATTGACGAATTCGACTTCTCCGACGGACTTCATCGCCTCCGGCCCATGCGAGCGATACATGGTATGGGCATCGACGAAGATGCTCGCCCGAACGTTGTGGCCCGTACGCAGGTCGCTCAAGTATTCATCGAGCAGGTATCGCGAGTGTCGGCGATAAACCGGCGATAGGGCACGCGCCCCGATGTTGTCCTGCGACTCCATCAGCGCCAAATCGGTTTCCGACACCACCCAGAGGTGATGATGCGCGTCAACGATGGGCAGCTCAGGTTCGAGGATGGGCTCAATCGTCGCGTCGCACCACTGCGCATGCGTCGCGACCATCAGCCGGCCGCCTGCACACTGGCCCGCGCCTGAGTCACCTGCGCGACCATTGCTTCTCGAATTAACGGCATTTCCGCGCCGGTGATCAGAAAGCGATAGCCTCGCGCGAGCAGCGCGTCGATCGGATGACCGGCATGCGGCACGGTGCCCAACACCTTGCCAGTGTCCCGAGCCGCCTGCTCAATTCGCGTCATCGCCTGAATATAGTCAGGATGCGAAAAATTGCCGGAGCTGCCGAGCTCCGCACTTAAGTCAGACGGACCGATGAGCGCGCCATCGACCCCCTCGACCGCCAAGATCTCCTCGACGTTATCGACACCGAGCTTCGATTCGATGAGCACGATCAAGCTCGCACCAGTGCGCGGGGATTTGAGACAAGACGCGGTATCCAAGCCGTAACGACTCGCGCGATGTGAAGACGCCCCCACGCTTCGCGTTCCCGCTGGTGGATACAGCATTGCTTGCGCAAGTGTCCGTGCCTGCTCCGCGGTGGACACATGCGGGGCCACCAATGCATGGACGCCCATGTCTAGATACAACCCGATGGCGCGTGCGCCATGATTGGGCAGTCGAATCATGGACAAGGCCTCGGTACTCGCCAGCGCCCGCAAGCTCGGCAGATAGTCAGCGTCGCTGAACACACCGTGCTCACCATCCAGCATCACAAAGTCGTACCCACACAGACCGGCCATCTCGGTCAACAGGGGATTCGGATGGGCCTGCGCGAGGCCTACCAGCGCTCGCCGTGTGGACCATCGCTCTTGAAATGAGCGCTGCTTGTTCATGAAGCGTTAATCGTGAGTCGGGCCGCGGTGTCTTATAAGTTCGGGACCGGGCGAGGCGCTCGGTTCAGCCCTGGCAAACCCAACTTTCAAGCACTGTCACCCCTGTGTTGCGTGCGTGGGACGGCAAGGACATAGGCTCCCCGCGATCGTGACTCGCACTGAATTGACCGTGCCTCAAACCGCCGCCAGCATCGGCCCACGAAGTGCTCGCATCGAGCGCTTTGCCTCCCGCCCTGCCGTCCAAGCCTTGCCATGAGAGACTTCACCAAGGATTCGGTGCCGGTCCACGTGCTCCTAACGGCAGGACCGATCGCACTGGCCATGTGCGTTCAGCTCACGTATCAGCTCATCGATCTGTACTTCGTGAGTGAGCTCGGCGCCGCCGCGATCGCCGGTGTCCATGCGGCCGGCAACGTGGTGCTGCTGGTCCACGCGCTCACGCAGGCGCTCACCGTCGGCACGCTAGCATTGGTCTCGCAGGCCATCGGACGTAAACACGCGGACGATGCCAATCTCGCCTTCAATCAGGCGCTCCTGCTCTCGCTGCTATGTGGCGTGCTGATCGCGACCTTGATGCTAGCGCTCGGGCAGTCCTACTTAAGATCGCTCACCTCGGATGGCGCGACGATCGAGGCCGGGGTGCAGTTCATCTACTGGGTGCTCCCAGGATTCGTGCTCATGTTGCCGATGGCATTGCTGAGCTGCGCTTTGCGCGCCAGTGGAGTCGTGCGCGCACCGGTAACCGCGTATGTCACGACCGTCCTCATCAACGCGTTGCTCGCACCGGTGCTGATTAGCGGCTGGCTCACTGAGGCGCCGCTTGGCGTTCAGGGGGCAGGACTGGCCACGAGCCTCTCGGTCGTGGTCGGCGTGATCCTCCTTGGCATGCGCTTTCGCCACCTGCAGCCCTACTTGCGCTTGCAGCTCGCAGGTCTGCGTCCGCAACCGGCACGGTGGCGTCGCATTTTTCAGGTGGGGCTGCCATCAGGGGCGGAGTTCGTCCTGTCCTTCATTGTAACGGCGACGGCGTACTACGCCCTGAACCGATTTGGCCCATCGGTCCAAGCGGGCTTTGGGATCGGCTCCCGCGTGCTCCAAGTGGTTCTCGTGCCCGCACTAGCGGTGGCGACCGCGGCGGGCCCCATCGTGGGTCAGAACGTCGGTGCACGGAACCTCAAACGCATACGCGACACGACTTACAGCGCACTGCTCTTGGGTGCCGCGGTAATGCTGGCGGTGGCGCTGCTGCTTCAGCAGCAAGCCGCCACGCTCGCCGCACTGTTTCCTGCCGATCCGACCGCGATCGACGTGGCGGCGAAGTTCCTCGTGCTCATGGCGTGGACGGTGATCCCGCAGGGGTTGATCAACACCTGCCTGTGTGTGTTTCAAGGGTTGGGCAACACCATCCCGGCTCTTCTGACCTCGAGCACGCGTCTGGCGACGTTCATCCTTCCTGTCCTTTGGCTGACGCTTCAACCAACATTTACCCTGGAGCGCGTGTGGCATCTGCTCATCGCATCGATCCTGCTGCAAGCCGTCACGGCAGGATGGTTGCTGCGCGTGGAGCTCGCGAAGCAAGCTCAAGCGCTTGCTCCAGACTCATTTCAAATCATGGCGAAGTTCGCGGGTCGCGGCATGCAACGCCCACGCAGATAAGGGCACCAAGCACACCGGCAAGAGCAGCGCGTAACGCAGGGCATGCGAGCCAAACGATGGGACGAGCAGATCACTGAGCAGCCCGACACAGGCCGGTCCCAATCCAAAGCCTAGAATGGAAATACAAGCGATGGTGATGGAACCGGCTGTGGCACGTACCCGATGGCTGGTGACACTATACAGCGTCGCCGCTGCCGCGCCTGCTGGAACACACCACAGCAGCCCACTCAACGCTGCAAGCAGGATAGAGCCGGACAGAGAGGGGATGAGGAGCAGTCCTAACGTGGCCGGTAGTGACAGCGCGACGGCGACGGAACCGACCCTCAAGGGCGCTCTCATATCGCGTTGCGCCACCTTGTGAGCAATCAGCCCGCCTGCGAGCAACCCCAGCGCCGAGCCTGCTCCCATCGCGAGGCCGAGATAAATCCCGACGGATGATGAGCTCATCCCAAAGGTCCGAGTGTAAAACGAGGGATACCACTGAACCAGGCCAGCATAAATGAATCCATTTACGACGTAGTACGTCGTGAGCAATCGATACGTCTTCGTGTGCCACAAAACGCCGATAGCCTCCCTCAGTGAAATCGTCGCGGGCTCAGCCGTCACCGTATCGAACGTGCCGCGCGTCGGCTCGCGCAGGGTCACTTTGACGAGGATGGCAAGCGCGATGCCTGGTAGGCCGAGCGCAGCGAAGGCCCATCGCCAGCCCACCACTTCCGCAAGCCACCCCGCCAGCGCCATCCCGAGCATGGTGCCGACCACGGAACCGAGGTTATAGATGGAATATACCCCGGAACGTCTGATCGGCGGCACATAGTCCGCGATGATCGATTGCGAGGTGGGGATGCACCCCGCCTCGCCGATACCGAGCCCGATCCGTGCGGCAAACAGCTGCCAGAAATTCATCGCCGCCCCCGACAGCGCGGTCATCACGCTCCACAAGGCAACCGCGGTTGCGACGATGTTCTTGCGAACGCCACGGTCCGCCCATCGCCCGACCGCGATCCCAAACGTTGCATAGAACAACACAAAGGCGAAGCCCAACAGCAGGCCGAGTTGCCCATCGGACAGGTGCAGATCGGCTTTGATGTGCGGCATCATCACAGATAACGCCATCCGGTCCATGTAGCTCAGCACGTGTACGGTGGACAGCAGGCCGATCACGTAGCCCACGTACAGGCGAGAGGCATGGGCCGGCGCCCGTGCCGCCGACCGCGGCGCACGATGTGGTGGGGCCGCGCGATCTAGCGCATCAACTTGCAACATCGGCGTCCGATTCATTCGGTGGGGTTCACTCATCAAGAACACAGCATTCCCGGTGACGCACGAAGCGCCACCGGGAGGCGGACAGGAGGGAAGTTCAGAATCGTTGATCGAACTGCAAGCCAATGGTTCTTGGCCGCAAGCGATCGCTGTAGTACGCGATGCCTGGGAACGGACGCACGATGCCTGCTTCGTCGGTGAGGTTGTCGCAGAAAATCATCGCATTCCAACCACTCGCACCGCCGAGCGTGAAGCTCACGCGCGCGGTGAGAATATCGTCACCGAAATCCTCAGCGCCGGTGGATATATTTCGACTCACCATCTTCGAGTGGTAGTCGACCCCACCCGCGAACGTGCCGGTGTAATCGCGAGCGATATCGAAGGCATAGCTAAGGCGACCACCAGCCGTGAGCTCTGGTGACTCATCGAGGCGATCGCCTTTCGCGTAAACGAGGACGCCTCGAGAGAACACGTCATCGCTGAACGTAAGGTCGTTCCAGCTCATGGTGGCACTGAACTCCAGGCCGTCTATGATCTCCACAGTTGCTCCGAAGTCCACGCCCAAGCCATCCGCCGACTCTGCATTGATTGCCTGCGCGAAATAGATGGGCGCCGTCGGTGTACCCAGGTTGATGAATAGGCGCTGCACCGTGTCCTGCCAGTCCATGTAGTAGACCGCAAGATCGTACGTCACCCGGCCGTCGAACACGTTGCCCTTCGCACCCACCTCGTAGTTGTACAAGCGGTCGGGATTCACGGAGACTGCCGCCGGAACGATACGCAGGATCTGGCCATTCTGGCCAAAGCCGCTGCGAAAGCCCTCGGAGTACGAGGCGTATAGCGACATCTCATCCATCGGGCGCCAGGCGAGGACCACGCGCGGCGTGGTCGCATCGAAGGTTTGCTCCTGGCCGAGAGGTGTATCCGTGGGCAAGAAGGTCGACCTTTCAAAGTTTGAGCTCTTGTCCTCGAAGTAACGCAGACCTGCCGTCAGTTCCCACTGATCGTTGAATAGCGATCTTGAAACCTCGCCGAATAGAGCAACCGATTCCGACTTGTACACCGTGTGCGACACGCCCGGTCCGGACAACGCAAAGATGGATTTGCTGAAATCCTCGGCATCTCGGTAGATACCGCCGACAGACCATCTCCATGGCCCCTCCCCGCGCGAGCTCAGCCGAATCTCCTCCGACGTGAGCCGCGCCCCAAGCTCTGTCGATAACAACGCGGTGAACTGATCCATGATGCCTAAGTTGCTGAACTTCATGTTGCTGGTGGCACTGAGCACGGAGACGCTCGGAAAGTCGTACGTCATAGTCAGACCATAGGCGTCGAACGCGGTCTCGATCGGCTCGGGGGCCGCCATTGGCACCGTACGGTTATCTAGTGAGGTCGAAGGTGAGCCGCGGTCGTCTCTGGAAAACCAGGTCAGGAGCTCAACGTTAAACTCCTCGGTCGGCCGCGCATTCAACTTAACGCGAACATTCTTTAACTCCGCGTCGTTGACATCCTTTCGGCCGGCAGCAGGCTTATCAATCCAGCCGCTGTAGTCGCCGTAACCGAGCACCGCGCGCACTGCAAGCTTGTCCGATACGATCGGCGCGTTGAACGCAAGGTCACCGCGATAGTTCGTGCCGCCATGCTCGGTGGAGGACACCATCGCGCGCCCTTTCGCCTCGAATTCATTGAGATTTGCATCCTTGGTCAAGATGCGAATCACTCCATTCAATGCATTGGCGCCATACAGAGTGCCCTGCGGACCGCGTAGCACCTCCACACGCTCAAGGTCATATGCATTCGCATCGGGCGACACGGGAAACCGCGCAAACGCAAACGGAATTTCGTCGAGGTAGTAGCCCACGGTGCTGCTACCGTTGAACAGCGAACCATTCGAGGTGACGCCGCGGATGGAAAACTTGGTGGTGCCGCCCTGCTGAGTTGCGTAGCTTGAGACGCCCGGCACGTCGCGAATGGCATCATTCACACCGATGAACAATCCCTGGTCCATCTCCTGCCCCCCAAGCACCGAGATCGAGATCGGAACTTCCTGAATGCTCTGCTCGCGCTTTTGCGCAGTGACGATCACGACTTCAACGTCTTCCGGCGACTGCCGTCGGGGCATTGCGGGCCGCGCCGCAGAGTCGCGACCCGCTTGCGAGGCGACCATATTTGCAGGTACGTCAGCGCGCATGAGCTGCAGCCGCTGCGTCCCGGCCGTGGTGTCTTTCGGCTTCTCGAGCAGGGCAATGCTTGACTCGTTTACACGGGTGAAAGTGAGTCCTGTACCGGCCACGATGACATCCAGCGCTGATTCCGCCGTATAACGTCCCTTGAGCGGGCCGACCAACACATCGGCTTCATCCTTCTTCGGCGACAAGAACATCACTCCCAGCCCCGTCTGCTTCGAGAATGCGTTCAACGCCGCCTTCAGTGGTTGGCGATCGATCTCAAACTCGTACTTCGGGCCGGCGGGTTGCGCCACGGCGCTTAGACAGGTGCTCGCCGCGGCAATGGCAATCATTTCATGAATAGTTCTTTTCACGATTACTCCCCTCCACGCAGGCTTCAAATGAAAGCCCCATGTCGAAGAGACCGGGCAGCCGATGAGTGTCATCCCTCGGAACTGCGAGACGATTGAGTTAGGCAGGTTTGTCGGCGCCGATCGACCGGGACGTGAACGAGAAATCTCATGCGAGACCGCATCCGCACGGCGGCCACCACCGCGGGTCAGAATCGGGGGCCGCGATGCTCAGCCGAACATTGCGTCGCCCCCGTGCACCATCATTATGTAGGGTACCCCCTTTCGGGAGGCCATCTATAGCGCGGCGCGGCCGCAGGAGCGGGACTCAGTCGCTCGCGCAGGCACGCAGTCGGCGTTCACGCAGCTCAAGAAGCTGCGCATCCCAACGCAGCATCCCTTGCATACATCCTTTAAGCAACTCATCACTGGTCACCGTCATGACCACACCGGCGCGATCCAGCATCGCCCGCGTGCGTTCGGCACTGACGAGAGTCGAGATTTGGCGTTGCCGTTGTTGCTCATAAAATTCCGTTTCACTCATCGAAAATGCGTATTGGACGAGCGGCACCGCCGGCAACGAGTGACCGCGCTCGTGCAGTCGTTTGATCTCGCGCAGCCAGTCATAGAACGGCAGCAGCTCAAGCGCGACTCCCGCGATCTCATTGCAGCGTTCGAACACCCGCTCGATCGGCGGACCGGCAGCAGCCAAGTGAAAGACCCCTTTCCCCTCCTCCTCCTGCCTGTCGGCCAGCGCCACCACCGCGTGCGCCACGTGATCGACTGGCATTGGCGGCGTTTGAAAGCGGTAGCCCTCGATTCCGTAGCCACAGATCAGGCTGCTCTTGAAGATTCGATACACTCGTTGCAACTCATCGTAGCGCCCCTGCTCGGTGTCGGCCCACACCAGGCCCAGGCGGAACACGTTGCAGGGGATGCCCCGGTCCGCGGCATCCAGGAAGATCTTCTCGCTCACCCACTTGCTCGCAACATACCCGTCCGCGGTGAAGTGCTGCTCTTGATCGATGGAGCTTGCTTCATCCACGATGCGATCGGCAGCGAGCCCATGGGCGCTGAAGATGCTCACGGTCGAGAGGTGATTGATCAGCTTGCGCCGGCATCGAGTCGCGATCTTCAACAACTCCTTCGCGGAACCGACGTTCGCCGGTCTCGCCATCGCGTAAGTCTCCAGATGGTTCATGCTGGTCGCACAGTGATAAATGCTGTCGATCCGCCGGCATAGCAGCTCATAGATTGCGGGGTCAACGCCAAGCCGCGGCATCCGCAGATCGCCGCAGAACATGACCAGCCGCGGTGCGAACTCCTCACGCCACAGCCCCCACTTTCTTAATGTTCCCTTGAGACGCAGGGCTGCCTGCTCCTGCGATGACGCCCGCACTAAACAATAGATCGTTGCCGACGTGGATCGCAGCAGCTGCACCAGTAGAAAGCGGCCGAGGAAGCCGGTCGCACCTGTCAGCAAAATGGCCTGCTCGGGCACGCGGCGTTTGCCGGGCAGCGCGATCAACTCCGCATCCAGTGTCGCCTCGCGCGCAAGCTCGACGAGCTGATCTTGCTCCACCGCCCCGCCGATTCGCGCCGCAAGCTCCTGCAGCGTAGGATGGCGGTAGAGGTCATTGACCTGCAACGCGCATCCAAGTCGCTGATTGATGTGGAAGAGCGCCTTGATCGCGAGCAGGGAATGCCCACCGAGGTCGAAAAAGTTGTCGCGCCGTCCAATGTGATCGTTCTGCAGCAGCGGCCGCCAGAGCTCTGCGAGCGACTTTTCAATTCCCTCGTGCGGTGGCTCATACTCTCTGCGCACATAGTCCGACAGCTGCGGCGCCGGCAGTGCTCGCCGATCGAGTTTCGCGCTCGGCGTAAGCGGCAACTGCTCAAGCACCACAAATGCGCTGGGCACCATGTAATCCGGCAGCGAGGCCTTGGCGAATGCTTGTAACTTCGCCGGGGTCAGCGGGACTGAACCTCGCTGCGTCACATACGCCACCAATCGCTGGTCGCCGCTCGCCTCCTCCCTCGCGATGACCACTGCCTCCTTCACACCTTCATCGCAAGCCAAGCAAGCCTCGATCTCGCTCAGCTCAATCCTGAAACCCCGGATCTTCACCTGGTCATCGTTGCGCCCCGCATACTCGATTGTACCGTTGGCCCGCCACCGCCCCACATCTCCCGTCCTATACAAGCGTGCTCCCGGTGTTGCCGAAAACGGATCGGCGAGGAAGCGCTGCGAGGTCAGCTCCGGACGCTGCAAATACCCCCGCCCCACACCACCGCCGCCAATGTATATCTCGCCGAGCACCCCGACAGGTTGCGGCCGACGGTAGCCATCGAGGATATAGATCCGCCTGTTCTGCATGGGCGGGCCGATGCTCGAGGAGGCCGCCGGCTCCAAGCGAACGAAGGTGGCGTCCACCGTGCATTCAGTCGGACCATACACGTTGAAGAAATCGATGGTTGAGTTGGCCGCCGCGCGCGCCCACAGCTCCGCATCGACGGGCTCCCCGCCGATGAGCACCAGACGCAGCGAGGCCTGCGCCCGTTCCAGCAGACCAGCGGCGATCCAGGTCCTTAGTTGCGAGGGCGTGCAATCGATGGCCTCCACCTGCTGCTCATCTAGATAGTTCAACAGCTGCGCGGCCTCCCAGCGATATTGTTCCGGGATAAGCACGAGCGTGCGCCCCGAGAGCAACTGAATATACTGCTTGACCGACGCATCGAAATTAAACGATGCGTTCACGGCGACCCGCTGACACGTGCGAGCGCAGCTATAAAGCTCTTCCAAGCCTTGCCACAAGCTCACCACATTATGGTGCTCGATCATTACGCCCTTGGGCTGCCCAGTTGAGCCTGAGGTGTAGATGACATACGCAAGGCAGTTCGACTGCGCGGACTTCGGACATCGCTCAAGGTCACAGGTCGGCTCGGCACTGAGTCCGGTGGAGTCGTCATCTAACACGATGACCTCCGCGGCGAGCGCGCCCAGCCTGCTCAGCAAGTGTTGCTGAGTAAGCACGACGCTCGGCTGCGCATCTCCGAGCATGTACTTGAGCCGCTCGGCGGGATAGTTTGGATCCAGCGGCAGATACGCACCGCCCGCTTTCAACGTGCCGAGCAGACCCACCAACATCTCTAAGCTGCGATCGAAGTACAAACCGGCAAGTCGATCCGGGCCCAAACCTTTGCGCCGTAAGCGATGCGCCAGCTGATTCGCTCTCGTGTTGAGCTCGCCGTAAGTCAACGAGCGCTCGCAATGAACGACCGCAGGGACGTGCGGCGACCGGCGCACCTGCGCTTCAAAGAGCTCATGAATCAGACAGTCATTCGGCAGCGGCGCTGAGGTTGCGTTGAAGCGCTCGATAACTTCATGGCGCTCCCTGCCCGTCAAGATGGGCAATTGGTCGAGCCGACTGCACCGACCATCGACCATCCCTTGAAGGATCCACTGAAAACATTCGACCCAGCGCTCGATCGTGCGTTGATCGAACAGATCGGCATCCCAATTGACGCTGCCGGCGAACTGCTTACCGCGCTCCTCCAATGACAGCAGTAAATCAAACTTGGATGTCTCATTCGCGCTGTCCTCAACCGCCACGCTGAGCCCAGGCCACTGCCACTGCACCTGCGTAGCGACGTGCAAGATGAACATGACTTGAAACAGCGGATGGCGATTGAGACTGCGTTCGGGCCGCAGCGCCTCGACGATCTGTTCAAACGGTGTGTCCTGATGATCGAACGCTGTGAGCGTGACGTGCTGAATCTGCTCCAGAAACTGCGGCACGGAGGCGCCCATCGATAATTGCACTCGCAGCGGCAGCGCGTTGACGAACAGTCCGATCAATCCCTCTAGCTCCGGCCGCGGCCGATTTGCGACGGGCGTCCCGATCACGAGATCGACCTGACCGCTCAGTCGGGAGAGAACTATCGACCACGCTGCGAGCAGGACCGCGAAATGGGTAACGCCATGTTCGCGCGCAAACGCCCTAAGTTCGGTGCTGAGCGCCGGCCCAAGTTCAAAGCGCATCCTTCGCCCGTGGAAGCGCTGCACGGGGCGGCGGGGACGGTCCGTCGGGAGCTCGATCTGCGGCGGAGCCCCAGTGAGCGAGCCTCGCCAGTAGTCGAGCTGCCGCTCCAACACCCCGCCACTCAACCACTGTCGCTGCCAGCGCGCATAGTCGAAGTACTGTATCGGCAGCGCTGACAACGTCGGTTCACGGTCGGCTCGATAGGCCGCGTAGCACTGCGCAAGCTCGCGCACCATCACACCGATCGACCAGCCGTCGGAGACGATATGATGCGCGGTGATGAGCAAGACATGGCGCATCGGGTCCACGCCCACCAACCGTGCTCGGATCGGCGCGCCGAGGTCCAAATCGAATCGTGCCTGCGCCTCCTCAAGTTTAAGGCGCTGCAGTTCAACTGCGCGCTCGTCCGGGTCATGAACGTCCAGCTCTGTCACAGTCACCTCGAACCGCCCCGGCGCCGCAATCTGCAACCTGAGGTCGCCTTCGACGTTGACGAACTTCGCTCGAAGTATCGCGTGACGGTGCACTAGCTGAACGAGCGCACGCCGTAGTGCGCGGCGATCTAACTCGCCGCGCAAATCCAACACCACCGGAATGTTGTAAGCCGCACCGCCGCCTTCGAGCTGATCGATGAACCACAGACTCTGCTGCGCCCAGGAGGCCGGCAGATGCGCCGATGGGTCCGGCTCCCCTTGGGCGGATAGACGCGGCTCGGGGGCGCCCGCAGGTTTTCTGTTGGCCAGCAATTCCACCAGTGCCGCTCGATCCGCAGACAAAGCGCTCAACCGTTGCTTGATCGATGCTGACTCCTCACTCACCGCTGACCCTCCGCTGCCAACTCCCGCATCAGCTCTGCAACCATGCTTTCAGGCAGCGCGCTCACGGCTTGAAGCAACTCTTCGATGTTGCCCCCCGCGGCGATTTGCTCCAGCAGCCTTGCGCGACGAAGCTCATCGATGCGCAGCGCCAGCTGCTCCACGGTCGGCCGCTCGAACATCGCTCTCATCGGCATCTGCACCGCAAACATCGACTGCACCCGAGTCACGACCTGCATGGCCAATAAGGAATGTCCGCCAAGGCTAAAGAAGTTGTCGTGACGACCAATCTCTTGGCCATACAACAGGTCGCTCCAGATCTTTGTTAGCGCTTGTTCGGTGTCCCCTTGAGGGGGCTCGTAGCTGCGCAACGAATAGTCGCCTCGCTGTGGGGCAGGCAATGCGCGTCTGCTCAACTTGCCGCTCGCGGTAACGGGCAAGTGCTCCATGAGTACGAAGGCGGCGGGCACCATGTACTCCGGAACTCGACCTTTAAGATGTGCACGCAGCTGCGATGTAGCCAGTTGATGCCCTTCGCGCGGCGTCACATAAGCCACCAATGCCCTCGCGGCGGCGAGATCATCGCGTACGATGACCGCCGCCTGTTTGACCGCCTCGTGGTTCGCCAGCTGCGCCTCGATCTCACCGAGCTCGATGCGATAGCCACGAATTTTCACCTGATCGTCGTTGCGGCCGAGGTACTCGATCGTCCCATCGGCTCGCCATCGGCCTTGGTCACCGGTCTTGTACAGGCGCGCCTGCGGCGCATCGCGGAAGGGATCGCGCAAAAATCGCTCAGCGCTCAACTCCGGTCGATTGAGATACCCCCGGGCCACATTCGCGCCACCAACATAGATCTCCCCGGGCACATCGATTGGGACGAGGCGTCGCTCAGTATCCAAAATGTAGATGTGCGTGTTCGAGATCGGCCGGCCGATGCTGGGCAGCGTTGGCCAACGATCAGGGTCTGCGCCCAGTGTCAACGACGTGACCACATGTGTCTCGGTCGGTCCATAGTGATTGTGGAGCCGACAGCCCGGCAAGCGTTTGAATAAGGCGACGATCTGAGGTGTGATGCGCAACTGCTCGCCTGCTACGACCACATTCGACAGATGCTCTGGTGCAACGGACGTGGAGCTAAAGTGTTGAGCCAGGCTTTGCAACATCAATGGCGGCATAAACAAAGTTTCAATGGCGCGCTCACACAAGAGCTTCATCAGCGCGGCCGCATCGGTGCGCACCCATTCATCCAGTAGCACCAGCGTGCCACCAGTGCACAGAGTGGTGAAGATCTCCTGAAAGGCCACATCAAAACTCACCGCTGCAAACTGCAACACCACCGACTGATCGACGGAGCCGAAATGCTGTCGATGCCATTGGATCAGGTTCGCCATGGCCCGATGGGGCATAGCAATGCCCTTCGGTTTGCCGGTCGACCCAGAGGTATAGATCACATAAAGCAGATCCTCAGGGGTAACCGAAACTTCGGCGGCGGTGATATTCCGATCCGAAAAGTCGGACAGGCTGCGAATCGTATCGCGCAGCCACAGCAGCTCGCCCGACACGTCCTGCAAAGAGGCAGCCAACGCCTGCTCACTCAATATCACGCGCGGCGCTGCCTCCTGGAGCATGTAATGAATGCGCTCGGCGGGGTAGCTCGGATCAAGCGGCAAATACGCAGCCCCCGCCTTCAAAATACCGAGCATCGCGATGATCATCTCGGGGCTGCGCTCGACCCACAGTCCGACCGGCTCGTCGGGCTTCACGCCCTTCGCGATCAAGTAGCGGGCCAGCTGATTCGAGGTGCGATTGAGCGCCGCGTAGCTATGCGAGATGCCCCGGTACTCCAGAGCCCGCGCCTTGGGCGTGCGGTCTGCTTGCTGCTCGAACAAGCGATGGATGAGCCGCTCGCCGGCGTAGTGAGCTTGCGTCTCATTGAAGAGTGAGAGCACTGCTTCGCGCTCGGCTTCAGGCAGCACGTTGAGCGACAGTGCTGGCCGCTCAGGCGCGAACTCCAATGCGTACATCAATGACTCGATCGCCGTCTCCAGATAGGCAACTACCCGCTCCGGGTCGATGCGCTGATCCGTGTGGGCCGTTAGCGCAATATGATCACCGAAATCATCTACCGTGACTGTGATGGGGTAGTTCGTCCAAGCGTCGGCCCTGCCGAGCACTCGAATGCCGCTGACCTCAGCAGCGCCCTGATCCTGCACAGGCCCGCTATGCCTAAAGTTCAGCAGCGTAGTAAAAAGCGGCGCTCCGTCTTCGATCGCGCTGCATTGCTGAGCTGCGACGAGTGGTGTCTGAGCGTAGCCCAGCACATCAGTCAGTTCATGCCATGCCAACTCAACCAGGCCAGCGGCGGTCACACCTCTCATCCGAAGCCGCAGTGGCAAGGTGTTGACTGCCATGCCAAAGGGACGCCTTTGCTCATCCGTGCGACGGGTCATCAGCAACACCGTCCCGAAAATCACATCGTCTCGACCGCTCGTATGCGCCACCACGAGCCCCCAGGCCGCATGCAAGAGCCGGCCCGCGCTCACCCGTGCCTGCCACGACCGCGCTCGAACCCGTTGAGTGAGAACGGACGATAGGCGCCGCGTTGCCTCCCGCATCGCATCGCCATCCCCGTGCACGTCAAGAACTCCGAAGGGTGCCGTGGGTTCCTCGACATCTCCAAGCTTGCTTCGGAAGAATGTCTCAACACTCGCCGTCGGATGTGGTGCGAACCCCTCGCTCACATAATCGCGAATTGAGGTTGGCGGTAAGAGCGTGTGCTCCTTGCCATCGAGGCAATTCATTATCTCCGCGACCATCATTCGCAGCGACTGGTGGTCGCAAATGATGTGATGAACCTGCAGTACGGCGTGGCACAGTGCCTCATCCGGACGAGCCACAATATGGAGCCTCAATAGCGGCGCTTGCCGCAGGTCCATATAGCAGTGAGTGGGCCGCATCAGTTGGGCGATTCTGTCGTCAGGATCACAGCCTCCATCGAGTTCCAACCATTCCACCGGAAGCGTCGCCCGGCGATGGATCAGGTGCACAGGCCGTGGCAGACCGTCCCATGAGATTGAGCAGCGAAGCAACTCGTGCCGATCGATCACCTTCTGTATGGCCGACACCAGCTTGGCGGCGTCAGTCCGTGACGCCAACTCGAAGAGCGTCGAAAGCACGTACGTATCTTGAGCCTCGTTCATCAAACGATGGAACAGCATGCCCTCCTGCAGCGGCGACAATGGATACGTCTCCTGAATCTCCTGCGCATCGATTACGACGGCGGGCTCCCTCCCTTCACGCATGGCTCCATGCATCACTTGATCTCCCTATACGTAACAGTGCCGCCACGCCATCGGTGGCAGAGTCCATCTCGACTTCCTTGCGCGTGATTGCCCCGCATGAACGGATCTGGCAGTCGGCGGCCACGCGGGGCGTGCGAGTCATCGGCGCCTCGGACTCTGCAGCCAAGAGAAAGGGCGCAGCGCGACGGCGTGCTCACTGGGTCGTCGCAGTAAACCCTCCGCCGATAGGGTTCTGGAAATCCGCATCTCGTTCAAGGCGGGAAATACAACAAGGCGGTCTATGCACGCCGACGCTTGCTTCACAGTCGCTAAAGATCATGAATCTCATGAGAACTTGCTTGTTGATTTGCGTCGTACCCCTAGCGGGACACAGACTTGGTTTGTTGGCAAGTTCGAGGCGGGAGATTTTCGAAGCTGAAGCGCCCTGGAAGTGGGCATCGAGTCGGGCATTCGATCGAACGCCCGACTCCGGACATCTATTGGGCAGCTCGGTCGAAGGTATCTACCAGAGCTCGAAGCCACGTTGCACTGGCTTCATCCAGCAGGTCGTCAAGATCGTTAAGCACGGTGCCATGATAATCGGCCAGCCACTGTCGCTCCAACCGCGACAACCGTTCAAAATCCACCAGCGCAGGATCGATGGGCAAGCGTGAAATGGTTTCAAACTCCAGGAAATTCTCGTAGCGGGAGGGGACAACTACCATATGACTCTCGATGCGTAGCCCGAAGTCATCGGATGAGTAAAATCCCGGTTCATTGCTCACGATCATACCGGGCTGCATTGGGATGGTGCTGGTGGGCCCAGGCTCACGGCCAATGAGCGGTCCCTCATGAATGTTGAGGTAGCTGCCCACCCCGTGCCCGGTGTTGTGACCGAAATCCAAGCCCTCTCGCCACAGGGCATGCCGAGTCAACGGATCGAGGTGCAATGCGTACGTACCCGTCGGAAATCGCGCAGTGGCCAGCGCGATATAACCTTGCAGCACCAACGTGTGACTCAAAATATGCTTGGGCTCAGGCACGCCCATCGCGAGTGTGAAGGTGTTGTCGGTCGTGCCACCAAAGTACTGCCCCCCCGAATCCATCCAGAACACCGGGTGATCGTTGAGCTTGCGACTGCTGTCGCGCCTCGGGACGTAATGCGGTTGCGCCCCGCTAGGGCCGGAGGCCGACATGAGCGGCATTGACGGACCTCGATAGTCAGGATGCTTCGCGCGCAATTGCTGAAGCTTCTCGGCCGCTTCAAACTCCGACACCGTACGATCGCGCTGCGTGCGAGTGATCCACTCCATAAACTGGACCACTGCAACGGCATCGATGATGTGCGCACGCTTAGCCCACTGCACTTCGGCTGAGTTCTTGCACCAACGACGTCGGGAAACAATATCGTCGGCCCTTGTCTTGCCGTTCTCCTCGATGACCTGGGCCAGTCGCGCAGGCGTTCGACGCGGATTGACCCCGATGACACCTTGAGCAGCGATGTGTCGTAACGCATCCTCGATCGAAGCTGGCAGTGCAATGCTTACATTCAGGTCGCGCGTTGCTGCGATATCGGGTGCAAGCTGGTGTTGATCGACGAACCAGGTGACCCTACCCTCACGCTGCACCAGCGCCATGCTCGTGCACGTCGGTACGATGTGCCAATCACCCACTTCCGTCTTCAACACCTCCTCGGCCGCGCGCACATTGAGCAGCCACGAAACATCCTCTGGGTCAGCTACCAGTATTGCCTCAAGCCCAGTGCTGCGGATGTGCTCGACAATAGCGGCACATTTATCGACATGACTCCGCCCCGCATACCGAACCGGATAGTCGACCAGCGGCGGCCGGTGTTCCTGGGGCCGATCCACCGTCCACAGCGAATCGATGGGGTGCGTGGCCAGCATGTCGAGACTGAATCCCACATCGGCTGCAAGTGTGCGCCATTGCTCAACGTCTAACATCGAATGCAGGCGCGGGTCGAGGCCGATGCAAGCGCCGGGTGGAACCGCTGACTTAAGCCAGGCGCGACGAGACGCCACTGCGGCAGACTCGACACTGATCGAAGAGTCGTCCATGTCCGCTGCAGCTTGCAGCACATATCTTGGATCAACAAAGAGAGCAGCAGTGTCGCGCAGAATGACCACGGCACCCGTGGATCCGCGAAAGCCCGTTGCCCATCGCAGCCGCCTCGCAGCGGGCGGGGCAAACTCGCTCATGAACTCATCCGTGGAGGCAATCGCAAGCCCCGTAAGCGAGCTGCTTCGCAGCCATCTTTGAATGTCGGCCAAGTGACTCACCTGATTCCTCCTGTGACAATTCTTCGGGCGATGTTTAGCTTGCCGTGCGTGATACGACCTGCATCACCGCAAACGATGAGAGAAGAGCCGCGATCGTTAGCCGTGATTGACCCACATCAGCTGACGGCGCATGTAACTTTCCATGCCCGCTAGCCCCGTTTCCGTGCCAACACCCGACTGCCCGGCCGGCTCTGATGAGTAGGCGTTGCCGGGACCTTCTCCGATGGGGGTCGTCGCACTGATCCGTACCGATGAACGTAATGCCTTACCGACTCTCATCCCCACCGCAAGCCTGGTGGTCCACACATACCCCATCAAACCATACATCGTTCCATTCGCGATCCGGATCGCCTCTTGCTCATCGCTGAATGGCATGACGCTTAGAACGGGACCGAATATCTCCTCCTGTGCGATTCGAGCGCTCGGGGCCACGGATTGGAATAACGTGGGTTCGATGAAGTTGCCGCCGCTGCCCTCCAAGGTTCGACGCCCGCCAACCACGAGCCGCGCGCCATCAGCATGGCCGCTCGCGATATATTGCATGATACGTGCGCACTGCTTCGCCGAGACTACTGGGCCGAACGTAGTGCGCGCATCCCTGGCATCGCCAATGACCACCTGACTGAACCTCTCAGCGAGCTTCTCGACCAACGCGGCCTCGATCGATCGGTGCACTAAAACGCGCGAACCTACTGTGCAGATCTGTCCCTGATTGGTGAGCAGGTGCTTGGCAATCACGTCGCTAACTGCAGCGAGCTCGATGCCATCATCGAACACGATATGCGGCGACTTGCCACCGCACTCCGCCACCACCACCTTTAGATTGGACTGACCCGCATACTGCATCATCAGCTTGCCCACCTGCGTCGAACCGGTGAAGGTCAACATGTCCACATCCATGTGCAACGCCAGGGCTCGGCCGACCGTGTGCCCTAAGCCAGGAACGACGTTCAGAACGCCGGGCGGCAACCCTGCCTCCAATGCGAGCTGCGCCAGATGCATCGCGGAACGCGTCGCGAGTTCCGAGGGCTTCAAGACCACGCTGTTGCCGGCCGCAAGCGCCGGCGCAAGCTTTCTCACGGCGTTCACCGTTGGAAAATTCCAGGGTATCACTGCCCCCACTACCCCGCGCGCTACCCAGCGCTGCGCGACGAAGCTACTCACGTCACTGCTATATACATCGCCCATCACCTTGTCGACGCTCTCGGCGTAGAAGCGCATCAGCGTCGATGCAAACGTCGCGTTCGCGAAGACCTCGCCAACCGGCTTACCCATTTCTTCGGCATCCAGCGCATCAAGCACTGCGCTGTGCTGAGCGATCAAATCAGCCCAAGCATTCAATACCCGCTTCTTGTGCGACGGCGGCGTCTCGCTCCAGCGTCCCTCATCGAACGCCACGCGGGCTGATGCAACGGCATGATTCACATCGGCATCGCAGCCGGTGGGAAGCAATGAGACGCGCGAGCCGTTGGAAGGGTTGATGACATCGACTGCATCGCCGCTTTGCGAGTCACACACCGCGCCATCGACCAGAAGGCGGATCGGACTCGCGGTGCTCAGAGCCTCGACAGCGGATCCGTTTGCCCCTGACAGTTTCGTCGAGGTCAATCTACTTCTCCTCATAAATCAAACAAATAGCCGGAACAGCGCACTGGGCTCCTTAATGTATGCCCTTCACCCGTCCTCGCCAACTCAAGGCCTCTGTTTACTCTAAGACCGGGAGATCGATGCGATTCAGCCCTGCTTCGCAACAGAGTACAGGGCCGGGCCTCGGCGCGGGACAACGCTCGCGTGCGTCCGTCGTAGTCGGTTGCTCCTAGCACCCAAACGGCGACGGGAGCTTCGTAGCATCGACGGTTCGGTCGCGCGCTCGATGAGTTGCCGCAACAGCGGTTGATGAGGTCGCGGTTCAGTAGGTCATGTCATTTCTTCACAACGGCGTACGAGTTCGACGCCGAGAAATGGTCACACCACGCGCGTATCGTCCCGGCAAAGAAAAAATTCACCCATCACAGACAGATTCAGTATCGCCGATATATCGTCGATCCTCCGCCGCTACCGGACTGAGCCTTAGATGGCCACTTCTCTCCGCCTCTATGTGAAACATCGAACCTGTCCGATTCTGCGTATTCCGGACCAAGTTGACCGCCGATTCCGCTTGAACGTGACCGGTCGTTCCGACCGAACGTGACCGACGATTCCGATTGAAGGTGACCGATTTCCGGCCTTGGCCGGAATCGCCGGTCATGATCGTCGGAATCACCGGTCACGTTCGGCCGGAATGAAGCCGCGGTTGCGCTGGTACTTACATTTTCCTGGTTAAGCTGCCCGATTTTGATCGGGGAGGCCGATGCCAGCCAAACGGAGTGCCATGCGCAAGATCAAAGACGTTCTGCGCCTCAAGTTCGAGGCGCGCCTGAGCCACGAGAAGATCGCAGCGGCGACGGGCTTGTCGAAAGGCGCGGTGACGAACACCGTGCAGCGAGCGACGCAGAAAGGCCTGAGCTGGCCGTTACCGCCGGAACTAGACGACAGCCGCCTGGAGGCGATGCTGTATCGGCAGGCGGCACCACGCCGCGAATATGCCCAGCCTGACTACGCACTGATACACCAGGAACTCAAGCGCAAGGGCGTGACGTTGCAGCTGTTATGGGAGGAGTACGAAGCTGCGCGCGGCGAGCAGGCCTATCGATACAGTCAGTTCTGCGCGCACTACCACGAATATCGTCGAAAGCTCGCGCGCTCGATGCGTCAAATCCACCGCGCCGGCGAGAAGGTGTTTATCGACTACAGCGGCGACACTGTGGCGGTGATCGACTCGAGCAGCCGCGAGGTCCTCACCGCGGAAATCTTCGTTGCCACACTGGGCGCATCGAAATACGCGTATGCGGAGGCCACATGGACGCAAACACTGCCGGACTGGATCGCTTCAAACATCCGAATGCTGGAGTTCTTCGGGGCAGTACCGGGTCTGTGGATCCCAGACAATCTGAAATCGGCGATCAAGAAGGCATGCCGCTATGAGCCGGAGGCAACCTCGACCTACGAGGACTGTGCACGACACTACGGCGCGGCAATTTTACCGGCGCGGCCATATCACGCAAAAGATAAAGCCGCCGTTGAGATGAGCGTACTCGTGGTGCAGAGATGGATCCTCGCGCGCCTTCGCAACCGCCAGTTCTTCTCGCTGCGTGAGCTCAACGCTGCGATCGCGGGGCTCCTGGTCGATCTGAATCGTCGGCCGTTCAAGAAGCTGCCTGGCTGTCGCGCCGAGGCGTTCGCCTCGATCGACCGTCCGGCGATGAAGCCGCTGCCGGCAACGCGCTACGAGTATGCCGAATGGATCAAGGCGAAAGTCGGCATCGACTACCACATCGAAGCAGATCGCCATTACTACAGCGTGCCGCACTCGCTGGTGGGCGAGCACGTCACGGTACGCGCGACCGACTCAACGGTCGAATGCTTCTACAAGGGCGGGCGCGTCGCGGCGCACGTGCGCAGCTACCTGAAAGGCAAGCACACGACGCTACCGGAACACATGCCCAGCGCACACCGCAAGCACATGAAGTGGACACCGGGGCGACTGCTCAACTGGGGCCAGAACATCGGCACCGGCACGCGCGCCGTCGTGCAGTGGCAGCTGGAGAACCGTCCGCATCCCGAGCAGGGCTATCGAGCGTGCTTGGGCCTGCTCAATCTCTCGAAGATCTACGGCGAGCAACGCCTGGAGGCGGCGTGTTGCCGAGCGCTCGCCATCGGCTCGCCGACGCGTCGGCGCATCATCGCGATCCTCAAAGCCAAGTTGGACCAGCATCCCGATCTGATACCTGCAGCCGACACGGCGGCTGCAACGGCCTCGCGTACGCACAGCAACGTGCGTTGCGCCGATTACTTCCGTGCCCCATCGACGAATGACATTGAAACCCCAAGCGCCGACCAAGGAGACGACGACTCATGCTCATCCACCCACGCTCGATACACTGATTCGCCTGAAGCTGCACGGCATGGCGCTGGCGCTATCCGAACAGATGACGCACAACGCCGCGCAGGGGCTCGCGTTCGAGGAGCGACTGGCGTTGCTGCTCGACCGCGAAGAACTCCATCGAGAGAACCGGCGCATGACTCGGCTGCTGCAACTTGCACAGCTGAGGTATCGCGAGGCAGTGATCGAGGACCTCGACTTCCGCTCTCGCAGCGGGCTCGACCGATCGCAGCTCACGAGTCTCGCCTCATGCGATTGGATCCGAGCCAATCAAAGCGTGCTAATCCACGGCGCGACCGGCTGCGGAAAGACGTATCTGGCCTGTGCTCTCGCGCATCAGGCTTGCCGCCAGGGCTTGAGCGCGCTGTATGTGCGTGCACCTCGCTTGTTCGAGGAACTCAATCTCTGTCACGCCGATGGCAGCTTCCGCAAGCGTCTTGCCGCCATCGCGAAGATCAACGTCCTGCTGATCGATGACTTTGCCATCGCGCCTATCGGTCCGCGGGAACGCAACGATCTACTCGAGTTGCTCGACGACCGTGTCGGCGCTCGTGCTTGCATCATCACGAGTCAGCTACCCATCACGGACTGGCACGACTACATCGGCGATCCCACGCTGGCCGATGCAATCCTCGACCGCCTCGTTCATCATTCACACCGAATCCATCTGGAGGCCAAGGAGTCGCTGCGCGGCCGGGACGCTACGAAGAATGCCAAAGCCAAGGCTCGCGTCGACTGAGCGATGCCACGGTCATGACCTCGAAGATCACGAAATCTTGACCGATCGTGACCGACGAGAGTAGAAAACCCCGCCAGCGCAAACGCGGCGGAATCGCCGGTCACGTTCCGCCGGAACGGTCGGTCATCTTCAGCGGAATACGCACTACTAACCGACTCGGCGAATCGCAAGCTCGCGGTGACCCTGGCTGAAGACGTCGAACCCATCCAGCAATGCATTCAAGAGGCGACCGTTCATCGGCACGGTGTCGCCGCTCACATGACGTGGCCACACGAACTGCTGCTCCTCCAGGCGCTTGGTCCACAAGCACAGACCATTGCGCTCCCAGTAGAGGATCCGGATGCGATCACGCCGCCGGTTGGTGAACACGTACAGCGCTGGCTCGAACACGTTACGCCCCAGGCTTTGCTCAACGAGCAGTGCCAGGCTCGCGGCCTGCTTGCGCCCATCCACCGGCGCCACGCACAGATAGACCGTGACCTCTGCGCTCGGGCGCATCATGGCTGGCTCTCCAGCGCACCGATCAGATGGACCAGCGGATCAAGGTGCACCATCTCGATCTCAGCGCGACGCCCATTGCCCAACTGCAGGCGTACGACGTACACCGGCGCTGGCGCTGGCGATGTCACCGCAACCCGAGCGAAGCGCACCGGAACCACCTCACTTGGTGATTTAGGCGCGGCCACTCGCCTCGTTGCTGGCCATTGCCCGTCGCGGACCAGCCGACTGCGCCACTGATACAGCTTCCACTCGGCAATGCCGTGCTGCCTCGCGTACGCGGCCAGGGAGCCGCCCGCAGCCTCGCAGCAGCGCAAATGCTCCAGCCACTCATCGATCTGCTGTTCGCGAACCTCTTGCTTCGACATGGTAAGCGTCTGCTGAAGGCGTCTTGATATTTCTGCCTATGCTGCCGACTTGATCGTTTCGGCTTTATCGCGGGTGATGTTCCAGGGTAAGAGCTCCTCGATTCGATTGATCGGATATTCGGCGATGCGAGCGAAGACCTCGCGTAGGTAGGCTTCGGGATCCAAGCCATTGAGCTTAGCCGTGCCGATCAAGCTATAGAACGCGGCAGCTCGTTCGCCGCCGGCGTCGGAGCCAGCGAAGAGATAGTTCTTTCTCCCCAGGGCGACAGCACGTAGTGCGCGTTCAGCGGCGTTGTTGTCGATCTCGATGCGACCATCCTGGCAGTAACGTGTCAACGCGTCCCAGCGCGATAACGTGTAGCCGATGGCGCTGGCGATTGCGGATTTGCGAGATGCCTGGCGCACAGTGGCGTGCAACCAAGCTTGCAGATCTGTGAGTAGCGGTAGTGCTTGTGCCTGACGAGCGGCGCGTCTTTCATCGGGTGATCTGCCGCGGATCTGCGCTTCGATCTTATAGAGCGCTGCGATACGCTCGAGCGCTTCGAGTGCGACCGGCGAGTCGGTGGCCGCATGGATCTCGAAGAACTTGCGTCGGGCGTGCGCCCAGCACGCGGCTTCGATTAAAGGTTCTTGCGCGCGATCGTACAACTCCTGGAAGCCTGCATAGGCGTCGGCCTGCAGGATTCCGCGGAAGGCATTCAGATGCGCCCGTGGCCGCTCGGCTTTGCGATCAGGCGAGTAGCGGAACAGGACCGCCGGCGGATCGGTGCTGCCGGCCGGCTGATCATCGCGAACATAGGTCCACAGTCTTCCCGTCTTTGTTTTTCCCGTGCCTGGCGCCAGCACCGGGATCGGTGTGTCATCGGCATGCAACTTGTTCGCGCGCATCACGTAGTGACCAAGCGCATCAGTTAATGGCGCGATCAAGTGGCTCAGCGAGCCGACCCATTCGGCAAGTGTGGAGCGATCCAACTCAACGCCCGAGCGAGCATAGATCTGGCTCTGTCGATACAACGGTTGATGATCGCAATACTTTGCGACCACGACGTGAGCGAGTAATCCGGGACCTGCGTAGCCGCGCTCGATGGGGCGCGACGGCGCGCTCGCTTGAACGAGGTGCTCGCAGGATGTGCAGCTGTACTTCGGACGCACGTGCCGATGCACCTTCCAGTGCTCAGGCACATACTCCAGTACCTCCGAGACGTCTTCACCGATCGCACGCAACGTGCCGCCACACTGTGGGCAGTTGCACGTACCGGTGTGTGGCTCGTGACGATGAGACTCGCGTGGCAGATCCGCCGGTAACGCTTGGCGCGTAGGCTTGATGGCGTGACTTGCCGGTGTAGTCGATGCGGCAGCGATCGGCGTCTCGGCGGCGTTCGCTTCGAGCTCTTCCAGGCTCAACTCCAGCTGGGCGATCTGCGCATCGAGCTGCTCGGAGGAGCGGCCGAACTTCATTCGCTTCAGCTGCGCCAGTTGCAGCTTCATCTTCTCGATCAACACATCGCGGGAGTGAAGTTGCGCGGATAGGCGCTGCACTTGATCGTGCGCGGCTGAGAGGAGCTTCTTCAAGCTCTCGACATCGTTTGGTAACGAGTCTGCGCGAGGCATGCGCCAATATAACAACAGGCACAGCGCTACGCCACACGTGAAGCCTAATAAATAAGCCACTTCACACTGCCAGTTGCGGCGAGTCGGCCGTTCTCACAGGTCGACGCCAATCGATCCCTTCGAGCAACATCGACAACTGCGCGGCGGTGAGCGTCGCACTGCCGTGTGTGGCTTGAGGCCACACGAAGTGACCGCGCTCCAGGCGTTTCGCAAACAGGCACATCCCATCACCGCTCCACCAGAGGATCTTTACTCGATCGCCGGCGCGGCCGCGGAAGACGAACAACTGACCAGAGAACGGATCCTCGAGCAGTTGCATCTGCACGAGAGCTGCCAACCCATCAAAGCCTTTGCGCATGTCGGTGGCGCCAGCGACGAGCCACACCTTGACCCCAGCGGGCAGCGCGATCATCGCGGCGGCAGCTGGTTGAGGATGCGCTCGAGCACGACACGCTGAGCCTCACCGTACAAACGAACCCGCAGACCATCGGGCAGCATGAGCTCGAGCATCGTATCCGCTGTCGGAGTTTCGATGCCGCTTGCTCGCCGGCTGCGCTTGCTCTGAGTGGGCGGAGCCGATCGTTCCGTCGGCGTTAACGTGGGCGTGGTGATCTTCACCGGCAGTAGCGGCACCGACTTGCCATGGCGTTGGCTCTTGAGCAGGCCGCTGCGATGCAGGCGCATCCAGCCGAACACCTGGTTCGCGTTGATGCCATGCTTGCGTGCCACCTGGGCGACCGAGGCGTTCGGTCGGCTGGCTTCCTCGATGATCGCCAGCTTCTCCTCCAACGTACGCATCCGCCGAGATGTACGCTCGACGCTTGAATCGCCCGAGCCACTCTTCGCTGAAGTGTCCATCTGACCTCACGTGGACACCTGAAGAAGTGTCACCTTGAGGCCCAAGCATCGTAAGCGCGGATTCTTCCCCGTTATTGCGGCGAGAGATCGAATGTGCTGAAGGGCAACAAGGCTTCGAAGTCTTCGACCGTCCTGGCGTGCGGCAGCCGATCGAACAGGCGGCACAGATAGGCATACGGCTCCAATCCGTTGGCCTTGGCGGTCTCGACCAGGCTGAAGAACGCCGCACTGGCCTTCGCGCCTTTAACAGTGTCAGCGAACAGCCAGGCGCGCCTGCCCCGAGCGAACGGGCGAATCGCGTTCTCCGCAAGATTCGTGTCGATGGCGATGCGTCCATCGTCAACATAGCGAATCAACTTGGCCCATTGCTTGTTGAGATACGCGAGCGCCTCACCGAGCTTGCCGGAGGTTAATGTCTGGCTTTGCAGCGACTGCGCGAATGTATGTAACGAATCGAGCAGCGGCACCGCGCGCATCTGTCGCGCGTGACGCCGCTCATCGTCGGATAGATGCTTGATCTCACGCTCGATCGCGTACAGCGCATCGATGCGCCGAACGATCTCGTGCGCGGCGGTGTTCTTCTTTTGCTCCGATCTGGGCAGCGCCTGCACGGCTTCGAAGAAACGACGCCGCGCGTGAGCAAAACAGCCGACGTGTGTCAGTTGCGCTGACGCCGCCACGGCATCATACGCCGCGTAGCCATCGCTTTGGACATAGCCAGACGCGCCCTCCAGCAAGCGCGCTGCCACTTGCGCGCTTCGGCTCGGATCATGATCAAACAAGATCAATCGTTGTCCGGGCGGGCCGGCGACTCTGACCCACATCCATTGTTGCGTGCCGTTGGCTTCGCTCTTCAACACCTGTACTGGCGTTTCGTCGATGCGAATGTAGCCGGAGGCTCGCATCCGCTCATCCATCAAGTTCAATAGCGGCACGACCGGCGCGTGCGCATTGATCGTAACGGCCGCCTGCGTGCCGCGAGGCATCGCCACCTCATGGCGCGCCAGCACCGTCTGCAGTCGATAGAACGGCAATCCATCGACGAACTTCGAGGTGATCAGGTGCGACGTCCCCCCGCCTTGAGTAGCGGTCCGATCTAGAGTCCAGCCATTACTGTAACTGTCTTTTCTGCCAATTGCCTTGCGTACTGCGATGGCGTGAGTCCGCCGAGAGCACGCTTCGGACGT
>Ga0182742_1001444_pt1 | contig 30448 bp, 32 predicted proteins | sample eDN5th37CBELigMG_FD_128880 | JGI IMG/M metagenome (GOLD analysis project Ga0182742, IMG submission 128880) | Enriched Miracle-Growth compost microbial communities from Emeryville, California, USA - eDNA 5th pass 37_C BE-Lig MG (version 2)... ... | reverse complement strand
TATTTTTCTTTCATAATACTCAAGATCGGATTCATTTCGCACTTTAAAACCAAAATGATCTAGACCCGGTGAATCCGCTTCTTGCAGAATAAGACTGTGATGATCAAATTCATCCCAAGCCTTCAGATAGGCTCTCCCTGCACTTCTTCCAACTACTTCCATACCAATAATATTTGTATAATAATTAATTGCTTCCTCAAGATCTAATACTCTTAATTCAGCTCTTCCAATTCGCATGATTGACATGTTTCATTCACTCCTTGTCTTGGTGGGTTATGTGCTTATTATATTATTTTAAATTTTCAGAAAATAGTATTCGCTATACTAAGTTTCAATTTATTTACGAAACAGTTTAGTATTTTTTGAACTAAATCCTCTTCCCCAATTCAAGAAGAAAAGACTGCCTTTATATAGCAGCCTTTTCTTCTTTACAAATTCCACCTAGAATGTTTTCAATTGGGTCCAAATACCATTTGAACCAAAACCATATAGACAACCGTTCCTCCGGCAATCGAGAGAAACATGTTTTTCTTCCAGACATGAAGCAGTGCCACTACTGCTACACCTATCAATTCTGGGATCCCATGATTTCCAGCTAGTACACTCACATCCTTAAAACAATAAATGACCAATAGTCCAACAACCGCTGAAGGCAGTACTTTACCAAGATACTGGATATACTTCGGTGTGGGCTTACCTGATGGGAACACGATGAATGGAATAAACCTTGTCAGCATGGTGCCTAAAATAACCATCCCAATCGTAATTATCTGCTGCGTTATACTCATGATTATTTCGAGCCCACCTCAGCTTTCTCTATTGGCTTTCTGCATAAGGTCAGTACACCGAGAATAGCAATCATAGCGGGAATAATGAAATGGGTACCACCAAAAATAATCAGACATAAACTGGAAAGCCCAAGACCTATAATCGCACTGTGGTGCTTCTTCTCTTTCATCCACTGTTCAATGAAAATGACGACAAAAAGAGCCGTCATCACAAACTCGAGTCCTTCTGTATTGAACTTGACGTAAGAACCAAAAATGCCTCCAATCGCTGACCCTAAGACCCAATAGGAGTGATTCAACAAAGTAACAAAGAACATAAACCAACCTTTGTCCACATGTTTCGGAATAGCAACCGTACTATTAATCGCAAAAGATTCATCACAAAGGCCAAAAATCATGTAGAGTTTTTTATTCCCAACACCTTTGTATTTATCCAGCATAGAAATGCCGTAAAACAAATGGCGTGCATTGACCATTAAGGTTAACAGCAGTGCATTTAATGGATTGAAACCCGCAAGTAAAAAGTTAGCTGCCACAAATTCCATGGATCCTGCAAAAATAAGAAGACTCATCAAAATCGGGTAAATGGCATCAAAGCCCAATGAATTCATAAAGATTCCATAGGCAATCCCCAAAAAACAAAGCCGGCAAAAATCGGAAGAGTATACGGGAAAGCTGTACGAAATGCCATCCATATTTCACTTCTTTTATTCGGATGATAATCTATCCTAGTAGAATGTAACTGCAGCGATTCATTGTTGTCATTCAAAACCTATAACCCCCTATAATTCCTCAATCGGCACACTGACCGTTCGTTTTTCTGTACTCATCACCATACTTGTCTCAACACCGCTGATGGCAGGATTTCTCATTAATGAATCAATGATAAAATTTCGATAACTCTCCATGTCTTTTGCTACAATCTTAAGCATGTAGTCATGGCTGCCTGTAAGCGTGTAGCACTCCTGGACCTGGGGATATTTGTTAATATCATCTAAAAATGAGTGAATAGTTTCCCGATTCAGAGGCGACAAGTTAATCAGAGCTAATGCTGTGACTTCAATTCCTAATTTTTTCTCATCAATCATAGTCGTAAACTTTTTAATAATGCCGGTTTCCACTAAGTTTTTTGTCCTTGCAAGGCAGGCCGATGGTGAAAGCCCAATTTTCTTTGATAGATTTAAATTCGATATAGATGCATCTTCCTGCAATTCTCGTAAAATCGCCTTGTCATAATCGTCAAGAACAACCGCCATAGTAACCCCTCCAATAACAAGAATTAAATTAAATTTTGAATTATTGTTATATTAAAGAATTATTCATTGTTATTCAATATAAAAATAAATATAATTTACTAAAAATAACGAAATAAAGAATAAAGCACAAATTTAGTTAGTCTTAAAACTCTCATTCGTCCCCTCCTTTTGAAATTTTTTTATTTTTTAATGAACCTTTTGGCTTCCCCATTTGTATAGTTAGCAAAGAAGAAAGATGGGAGATGTTAAAAGTGGATACGGGTTGGATTGTTTCACTTATTGTTGCAGGTGTTTTAATGATTTTTATTTTAGCAATTGCGATTCCAATGGATCGCAAACATGTTGTCCGTGAAAATGGTAAAATCAATTATAAGAAAACGAAAATCTATTTACAATGGAATGTGTTTGATACACTTACATTAGGTTTAGCCATCTATTCGATTATCTGTGTTCAAGTTCTGAATTTTTTAGTTTCTAGTGGAGAAACAGTCGAGAATGTGTTTGTACAATTTTTTACAAACCAAGCACAAGTATGGACACTGGTTTCGATGCTTTACTTAATTTTCAGGGTATCTATGACATTGAAGGCGATAAAGGAACGCTGGGGCGATGAGATTGAATGAACGTGAAGATGAGTTAATGATTGCTTATCAAAATGGCGACAATACAGCGTTAGAAGGCATCTATACCCTATTAAAACAGCCGCTTTATTCATTTATTTACCGTTATACGAGGGATGAACAGTTCAGTATTGATATTGTTCAAGATACATTTATGAAGCTGCAACGTTATAAAAACGATTATAATCCAAGGAATGGCAAGCTGAAGTCTTATCTCTTTCAAATTGCCTATCGATTGATGATTACCAAGATGAATCGGCGCAAAAAATGGAGAAGCCTTCTGCCCTTTTTAGCCCCGACTAAAAATGAGGAGTTCCATCATTCGGACCGAATCACGGTTCGGGAGGCCGTTGCCAATCTTCCGGAAATACAGCGTGCTGTTGTATTGCTGTTCTACTATCACGATATGCCTCAAGAGGAAATAGCCAATATCCTCGGAATTCCGAAAGGGACCGTTAAGTCAAGATTACACAACGCTCTCAAGAAATTAAAGGAAGAATTGGAGGGAAACGAATATGAAACAGGATCCCTTTAATAAGGATCAGCATCTACGTACGAAGTTAGATGAATATCATGTAGACATACCTAATTTTCCAATGAAGCCAAAAAAATGGGAGCGGTTTATTAATTTTCTTGCTTCACCAGCAAAGGACCCGCTTGACCCATTAATATCTACAAGTGATGGGGTACTGTTGTTAAAAATTGTACCCGTTATTGGTACTGCTGCTATGGCAATTATTCAAGTGTTTCTTTTACTATAATAGCCTTTGAAAAAATTCTCGTTTATTTATATTTTCTTTGGGACTAGTAACATTCACTAGTCCCTTCCCTTTTTTAAGTTGTCGAACACAAATACAGTGGGTCAATGTCAAATAAGATATTGTTTCCCTTATTCACCAACTCTTTCGCCATTAATATAATAAGCGGGCTCAGAGAATGGAATAAATACAACCTCTACCTCATCGGCACCTGTTGACATCATATGTTTGGTGACAGACTGAGCAAATCGATCACGAGTCTCTTGTCCGCGTTCAAACCATTTTACCTCAATGAGCGGGAAAGACGGAATTTCCTCACCGTCAAAAACAAAAGTAGAATGTGGCACCTCAAACGTAAAATTATCTGTTCCACATTCACAAATTTCTGCAAGCTCACCAACTAATGGCTTGCTGATTCTTTTCATTTCCTCAATCGATACTCCGCGAATCACTAAGTGTGGCAATTGTATTCCCTCCATTATGTATCATCTAATTAGATAGCTCATTTAACATCATTAACTACCAAAATGATTTTAATCATAAGCGATGCCTGATAGGACAGCCCTAATAAACCAAATTTTTCCTTCCTTTCCCTTCTTTACTATAGTAGAATACAGATTAAACATCAATGATATGAACTTGAGCCTATTGCCTGATGTTTTTCTTATTTATCAGTGATATTTTACTAATATGATATATGTGTGTGAAAGTAGATAACTAACACTCCAAACGTCCAAGTATGTAAGGAGCAAGAATGAAAGAATGTTTTACAAGAGGAGAATCATGACTAGAAAACTTTTTTTATCTTTATTAACTGTGTTTTTCATTTTCACTATAGTCGGGTGTAACAAACCGCCAGAAGTAAACGAGAAATCCTATGCAGAGCACTGGAATGAACTAGATAGGAACCAGAAGTACTGGTTCGTTACAACAGAATTGGAAAAGTTAAAAGCCGCGGGGTATTCCATCCTTGTGGAAGAATACTATTTTATTGATCAATTGGATAGTTACTATAATGACAATCCTCCCGGCGATATACCTGCGCAACAAGCCATAAAGAAAATAGGTGTTTCTACCGGTACTATTCAAATGTCGCTACCTAACTAATGCAAATACTTTCTCTGTTACATAGATTAAACTAGATTGTTTATCAGATGGATTAATTCCTTTTCTTGCATAACCTAGATTTTCAAGTTTATTTTCGATTTTTAAAATATCAGACAATAAAAGGAAAAAATGTTGCGATACCGTGTTCAAGTATCGCAACATTTTTTCCTGACTTAACACAAAATCCGACATCAGAACACGCCATTCTCATTAGGAGAATTCTCCGGTATCGCCTGACCTATATCCCAGAATTCCATGATGAGGTCGTTATGAAAACGGAAAATATGGACCACAGCTCCCCCAGGTTCATCTTGATTTTGCTTTACATGGGAGTGAACCACAACCATATCACCTTCTCCGATGATACGTTTGACCTCAAAGACTTTGTGAGGATTCTGTGTAGCATTCTCTTCCATTGCGACCATAAGAGAGTCAGCATCTCCACGGAAAAAGGGATTATGATGGCGGAAATCTGGACCAATGTACCTTTGGTATGCTTCGTGCACTTTCCCCGATGCCACCAATTTTAAAAACGACACAGCGTTCTCTTTTAGAGTATTACTCATTCAAAATCATCCTTTCTTTAAAGGATTGCCCTTGTTAGGTAATATAAATAACTACCTTTTTTTATTACAAGCACAATAAATCCTTTCAAAATTATACACCTTAATCAATTCCCCATACTAAATAAAGAATCCTTCTTCCTCTATCCAGCCCAGTTAGTGGAACAATAGAAAAAAGCTCTACTTCTAATAGAAGTAAAGCATCTGTTTCATTTATTGGAATCGGAAAAATCGCGACATATCTTCACGTTCATGGTCTACATAGAAATAATCATTACTAGCTGAATCATAAACATAGTCCTTCTTCCATTCATCCTTGTTCTCAATTATTTCTCTAATCGCCTGAATAAACGTTAGGATTTCTTCATCTGTCATAATCGGATGCAGGGAAAAGCGAACCCACCCAGGTTTCTCAGACAAATCTCCATGCGAGATTTTTTCAGTAATTTGTTTCGAAGTTGTAGGATTAATGTTTAAGAGATGATGACCATATGTTCCAGCACATGAACAGCCGCCTCTTACCTGAACCCCATACCTGTCGTTTAACAGACGAACGAGTAAATTATAATGGAGTGTTTCAATATAAAAGGAAACGATACCGATTCGATCTTTAATGTTTCCAGCCAATATGCGGACTTCTGGAATCTTTTCCAAATGGGAAAATAGGAGCCGAAGCTGTTCTTTTTCTCTTTTTAACATCTGCTTGACTCCCATTTTACTTTTCAAATTCAAACAAAGTGCTGTCCGAATAGACTGAAGAATTCCTGGAGTACCTCCATCTTCCCTCATCTCTATGCTATCGAAATACTGGTGTTTCCCCCAAGGATTGGTCCATAACACCGTTCCACCTCCGGGATGGTCAGGGACTTTATTCGTATACATTCTCGAATCAAAGACCAATACGCCGCTTGTTCCGGGCCCCCCTAAAAACTTATGCGGAGAGAAAAAGATTGCATCCAGTTTCTCGAGAGGATCTTGTGGATGCATATTAATCTCGACATATGGTGCGGATGCGGCAAAATCGACAAAACAAAGTCCTCCATGCTGATGCATCAGCTTAGCAAGCTGATGATAAGGCGTTTGAATACCTGTTACATTGGAACAGGCCGTAAAGGACCCTATTTTCAGCCGACGATTCTTATACTCATGAAGCAGTTGTTCTAAATGAGATACGTCCACCCTTCCTTCCCGATCCAAGTTCACCAATTGAACTTCTCCAAGTGTTTCGAGCCAAGATGTTTGATTGGAATGATGTTCCATCGCTGTGATGAAAATGACCGGTCTTTCCCTTTCTGGAAGCTGCAGCTGATTTCTCCACATCTCTGGTACTCTCAGCCCTAAGATTCGTTGCAGCTTATTGACCACAGAGGTCATCCCAAAACCATCGAGAATGACAACATCATAAGAATCAGCATTCACGTGTTCCTTAATGATTTTTTTTGACTGCTTGTATAGCCCAGTCATCATGGAACTCGTGATATTTGATTCTGTATGAGTATTTGCCATGAAAGGTCCAAAATCCCTAGTTATCTTATCCTCAATGGGCTGATATAATCGCCCGCTTGCTGTCCAATCGGCATAAATGATCTTCTTTCTTCCATAGGGTGAATCAAATTCTTGGTTCATTCCAATCACCTGTGAACGAAAGGGTTGAAAATATTCTTCGAGGGTTTCTGGATATCGAAAGATTTTACTCCCAATGTTAGCCGTAATCATTTATTCCACACCTTACATATTTATTCTGTATTCACTATATGCAAGGCTCTTTTGCACGGTTTATGACACTTTATAATCAAAAGACAGAAATTCTTCTGAACTAGGACCACGGGAGTAGACAGAATTAAGGCTGTAGCTCATTATTCTATTATTTCTCCTCTATTATAATGAAAAACGACAATTCAACTTGGGGGTTACAAAGTGAAAAAAATAGGACCTAATGGTATGAAGTGGTTGAAAATCATCCACGTTTTTCTAGTTGTATTATTTTTCGGAGGAATTTTAAGTTCTATAGCTTTAAATTTTTATATTGATTTAACAAAATATGATGAGTCCTATCTTGGTTACAAAAACCTTATCATAATCAGTGATCATATTGTCAGATGGGGTGCGATTGGAACTTTACTAGTAGGTTTAACATACGGATTTTTTACCAATTGGGGCTTTTTCAAGCATAGATGGGTTGGCGTGAAATTTGTTCTCTATATGATTCAAACGATTGTTGGGATTTTTATTGTAGACGAACTAATGGTAGCAAATATGGAATTATTAGAAACTCAAAAAGAAATGGCATTAAACAATCCGATATTCATTCGGAATCACGAAATAAGACAATATGCGGTCTACTTCCAGGTAATCGTGACAACTTTCATATTCATCATTTCATTTTTAAAACCTTGGCGGAAGAAAAAAGTATCCGTTAATAGAATAAATAGTTCACTTACGACGGAGAAAACCTAAAGTGATAAAACCAATCGCATGTGAAATGATGAAAGAAACGTTCCCTTGTTTCCCTTTCGATGCTGAATAATTATAAGTTTAGCAATAAAGAATATGGAGTAGAGGAATGATTCACAATCGAAAGGTTTGAAACGATGGAAATAATGGGTTTGCTTAAAGATACATTAATCGTCTATGGAAGAATTATCACGATACTCCCGTTAGTCCTTATCATTACGTTAATGATGGGAAAGCGTTCAATTGGTGAATTGCCTGTATTTGATTTTCTCATCATTATCTCCTTAGGAGCTGTAGTTGGAGCAGATTTATCGGATCCAGAGATTCGCCATTTTCATACAGCCGTTACCATTATTGGTCTTGGCGTTTTGCAAATTGTCATCACGAAACTGTCCATTCGAAAACGAAGGTTTGGTAAGTGGATTACCTTTGAACCGACTATTGTGATCCAAAACGGGACATTTCTTGTCAGGAATTTAAGAAAAATCCGCTATTCCATTGATAATGTGCTGCAAATGCTGCGTGAAAAAGAAGTATTTGATATCTCGGATGTGGAAATAGCCATTATTGAAGCAAATGGCAGATTATCTGTTTATAAGAAACCGCAAAAATCAGCTGTAACAATGGAGGATGCAGGACTTGTAAAAAAATCAGAAGGTCTTACCTATCCCCTTATTATTGAAGGAACATTATATCAAGGTATTTTAAAAGAGTTGCAGCTAACTGAAACCTGGCTATACACCGAACTGAAAAAACAAGGAATTCACAATATAAATGATATTTTTTATGCTTCCGTAAACAAAAGGAACGAATTGCATCTTTCACTAAAGAATACTTTGAGAGCAGCGAAGCCTCCAATTTTACATTAGAGAATTTGTATTTATAGACAGAAAAAATAGAGCGTGATATACCTATGAGGGAAAATGGTATATCACGCTCTATTTTATTTAGCTGCTTTAACTGTCAGCTATTTTTCACTTTTACTTACTTTATAAATAAAAAATAAAAGAATAGATGAATGAGGATGGTTACACCAATCAGGTTATACCAGTTAATCACTAATTGCTTTTCTTTTGACTGAATCACGCCTAAAGCTACGATATTCCAAAAAGCTTTTGAATAAAGCCATTTTCTTTTATTTGTCTCTTTTGCTTCTTTTAATTTTCTATTTTGATTCTTTGCCCAGATGACGATAATGACGACGTCAAGAACAGCCCCTATTGTTACAGCAATCATCACAAATTCGTTTGATACCTGCCACTTTCTTTCCTCTTGCTCGGCCTTCTTCTCTGCTTGCTGCCTTTCATACGCCGCTAAGGCTTCTTCAAATGTAGAATCGACTTTTTCTACAGTATTCCCTTCATCTGTATTAGGTAAATCAACCAATGTGACACCTGCAATCATGGAGATCATTAACAATACATAGCCTACAAAAAATAGAATCGTCAGGTTTTTTGAATTTTTTTCGGAAGATTCATTGTAATCGACCTTCTTCTTTAAATGTATGAAATCTATGTATCTACTCTTTTTTCACGAACAGCATGGACCGTAAATCGATTAGGATATGAAGAAGAATGGGAAAAATCAAACTGCCAGTTTCGAGGTATACTCGTGATAAGGCAAAACCGACTAGACCGGTTAATACGACACCTTTCCATCCTTGATAATAATGTGCGATTCCAAAAATAACAGCACCTGTAATAAGCAATACATTTCCTTCGAGCGAAAAAGGCGAAAGCGACAGAAAATGAAGCAAGAATCCTCTGTAGATGATTTCCTCGCATATTCCAGCTGTTATCGCTGTAAATATAGCATATCGTTTATCGAGCTTTCCTGTAGGCAGCAAATAAGACACATTGTTCGTTTGCATTTTTTGATATTTTTGGTAATAGGGAATCCGCGATAAGACAAAAATAACCACTAACACGCCAACTAAAAAACCCGACAACATTCCCAGAAATTGAACAGAATTCTCAGAAGGCAGTTTCAAACCAATCTCCGCCATGGTCACAGAAGTCATAGACACAACAGCCAGAATGAGAAACGTAAGTGCCCATTCGGAAAAAATGACGTATTTAAAGTAAGCAATTCGGTCTGCTTCAGCTAATGTTGCCTCCAATTTTACCGTGTATTTTTTATCCAGGAACGGATACACACCAATTAAAAAAATAAGTAATAAAATTCCGAAAATGATCAAGTAAAATCCCCACTTTTTATTTTATTTCTATAATAATATTCGTGGTTATAGTGCAAATTCCTTTAAATATAGATTCTATTTTCCTACCTTTTTACAAAAATAGTATATAGTTTAAACCTTAAATCATTCTTAAGTTACACTTAAATTCAGCTTATAAATAGAATAAAAGCACCATCCTATAGTGGATGATGCCTTTATTCACCTGAATGTTAGAAAACCAATCATGCACTTTTATTCTTTTGATAAAGGAGATTCGCTTTCACACTATAGATTAGATATAAAAGCATCATAACGGGAATAACAGCCCACATGATTCCTCTTAACAGGGCAAATGGTGTTTCAAATAGAAAGGCTCTCCAAAATGATGCTCCTGCCTTTTCCCATAATCCTGGTGTTAAATATAAAAGCTTTGGATTCACAATAGCTTCCAATTTAATGACATCCGTTGTGATTAAGACCACTAGTAAAGGTAAGTAGCTAATTGCCATTTGAAAGAACATAGAGGATAACCTTCTATATTTACCAGCTTTTGAGATATTGTCTGAGAAGATATCATCATCACTGTTTTCATCCACTTTTTTGAAATATTGCGATCCAGAGCTCTTTTTACCAGCAATATGCTTCCAACCGCTGTCTTCAAACAATGTACAATAATCAATAAAATCCTCTTGTTTCTTAAATATCCGGTAATCGACTTTGATTGTCGTATCTTCTGGCTGGGCACTAACGAATTTATAGCCAAACGATTTATCCTCTAACTGATAACCTTGTTTAGCCATCTCATGTAACCATTTTTCCTCTTTCTCGAAGTTAATAAAGAATTTATATTTTCGCATCTACATCCCCCTCACTTTATGAGTTTAATAAGTCTTTCGTAATATGAATCATATGCTGCATTCTAGCAAAATCCAATTGCAAGACCCCTTTGCCTTTCTCTGTAATAACATATGTTTTTCGCCGCTTATCATCGTTTTTCACTGATTGTATTAATTGCTGCTTCAGTAAATTCTCAATCGCCCCATATAATGTGCCTGCGGCTATTTTTACTTGCTGGTGACTTAATTCCTCCACTTTTTGCATAATAAGGTACCCATGTGCAGGTTCTAATAATGATAAAAGAATATAGTACGTCGTTTCTGTTAATGGTAAATGTTTATCTCGATTCATAAGCTCCTCCGATTTACAGCATATATAAAGCTTAACTTTATACAGTTGAACTATATATTTTCATTATATACAGTTCAACTGTATATTGTCAAAGAAATTTCTTCCATAAATTTACTCATTTGCTGAATCCCATATAAAAAAAGTGGCATCCTTTCCTACATCAAGTATCCTTTTTCTGCAGAAGAACGACCCCTTGTTTCTACTCTGCGGTGACTGCTTGGCGTATAATTGAAGTATCAGTGGAGTCCGGTGCTTCCACTTTAACCAGGATAATGGACTTCCGGTGTAGCACTGACATTTAGGAGGCGGAAACTGTGACGATAGAAGAAAAACTTGTAAATCTGCTTATAACGAAGGAATACCATATTTCTTTTGCTGAATCTTGTACTGGCGGCATGGCCTGTGCTCAAATTGTGAATGTACCGAATGCTTCAAAGGTGTTAAACAGCAGTTTTATCACCTACTCAAATGAAGCAAAGATAAAATGGGTCCACGTTCATCCTGATACATTAGAAAAGTTTGGAGCAGTCAGTGAAGAGGTGGCAAAGGAAATGGCAATTGGAACAGCTGAAGTATCCGACTCAGACATTGGTGTCGGGATAACCGGCATCGCTGGACCAGCTGGCGGAACAAAGCAAAAGCCGGTTGGAATGGTCTGCTTTGGCTTTAAAATAAAAGATAATCTATACACGTATACAGAGCATTTTTCAGACCAATCCCGAACTGAAGTAAGAAAATCCAGCGTTGATTTTGTTATAAAGAGGTTATTAGAACTCATTTAGATATAGGGCATGGAAATGATTCTACTGCTTCATCTTTCTGAAATAATGAAGCGCAAGAACCTTCCCCATTGTTTTCTCATTACTAAACAGTTAAGGCATGATTCCATTATGCATTGAATCATGCCTTAACTGTTTCATTAAACAAATTTCCTCCACAAAATCACTAATTTGATGAATCCAACATAAAAAACGTAATCCTTTATATAAGAACTACGCTTTTTAATGCTATTTAGAATCACAGAGGGTCACCACTCAAATAAGCTTAGAAACTTACATTCTCTAACATCTAAAGACCTTCCTTTTTAATCACTATCGTGTAGGGACGATGCTTCTTCGTGAAATATATATAAGAAAAAGAACAACTACTTCTATTGTTTTATGATGATTGGATGGTTGATAAGATCACTTATTTTAGAAGCAGGGAGACCATGCTCGAGAAGCTGCACCATTCCTTTCATGTATCGATGAATATGAGTAAAGTACTTTTTGTACCCTGCGCAAAGATAGTTGAGCCCCGGTTCACCGTCCGGAGTAGTCAGAAATCGATGTTTTGGACATTCTCCGTTACAGGCAAATTTCACTTCACAGGTTTGACAGTATTTTGGCAACGAAGTCTTTTTTGCTTGACCAAATTCAGATTGTTGAATGGAATCAATCATCTCTTTAAAGGTTTGTGTTTGAACATTTCCCAACTTATAATCCGGATACATAAAATGATCACAGGAATAGACATCCCCATTATGTTCAATAATGGCTGCTTTGCCACAGGTTTCAGCAAAAATACATACCGTTGCCGGAAGTCCCATCCAAGCCACTAATGAGCTTTCAAAATTCATCACTGTCACTTCCCCAACATCCTGCCGCACCCATTCATCAAAAATAGTAATTAAGAAATCTCCATATTTCTCCGGGTTCACGGTCCAAGGAGCCAAATAGACTCCCTCTTCATGGATGGAGGAAGGCGTTGCATGCCGCAACCCTAATGCTGCCGCTTGTTCGTCTGCCATTCTTTCCACAATTGGGATAAACTGAATAAATTCTACGCCTTCTTTTTTCAAAAAATGATAGATTTCAAGAGGGTATTGTGAAGATTCATTCGTGACACAGGTTAGAACATTATAGGAGATTTTGTATTTTTGCAGATTCCTCAGCGTTTTTAGAACCCGATGAAAGGTTGGTTTCCCGCCTCGATCCACTCGATATGTATCATGTATTTCCGCCGGTCCGTCAAGGCTCAGTCCGACTAAAAACTGATTGTCGGCAAGAAATGGAAACCATTCCTCTGTTAATAAGGTTCCATTCGTTTGCAGGGAGTTGGAAATTCTTTTTCCATTTGCATATTTTTTTTGCAGCTCTACTACTTTTTGATAAAAATCCAGTCCCATTAATGCAGGTTCACCGCCCTGCCACACAAAAGGAATTTCCTCTGCATCCTGTGCTGCTATATAATTCTTGATAAACTGTTCAAGCGTTTCATCTGACATTCGAAACGTGCTTTTTGGCTGGAATAAATATTCCTTTTCCGTATAAAAACAGTAATGGCAATCTAAATTACAGATTGGACCGGAGGGTTTGGCTAACATATGAAAGTTCGTTTTTGTTTTTTCAATCGTTGTATTCATTCTTTCACCTCATATAAAATGGAGGGTGCCAGGCACCACTGATGGACAATAGAGTCCATATTGTCTTTTTATAGTGCCTGACACCGCTATTCCTTCATTATTCATTCGCCCGTGGAACGGTTAATTCTGCATCATTTCCGAGAATATACTCGACTTTGATTAGTTCACCTTTGAATTCAAAGTCTCCCTGATCGGCATATGCTGGAGACACTGGATATTTCGTATCTTTTCCGATATCAATGCCTTCAAAGGATAATTTCAGTGGTAACGTATTTTCGATTTTCGTTTCTCCCACTTTTGTATCATTAATATACAAGGTTCCAATTGCTTGATGCTTTCCGGTTTTATCATATTTCAAAGAAATGACTGATTCACCAATCGGCACATCCATATTGGATACAATCGAAGCTTGTGTTCTTTCTCCGATTCGATACTCGTAAACTAGTTTATTATTTTGAATATAGAAGGTATAACCGCTGTCTAATCCGCCATGTGCTAACAGAACTCCATCATCTGATGCATCTGCCCGCTTAATCGGTATGTTAATTTCATAGGAGCGATTGACAAGCGGCGGTACGGCCGAATCTGTTAAGCGATCCATTCCTCGATAATACGTAACATGATTGGCCCCTCTTATCGAACCTTCCGGAACGGATAGAAATCCTTCTAAGAATGTATCCGTCAAAGGAAGTGCTTGATATTTTTCCGCTTCTTTCCACCATAGCTTTTGAAGCTCTTTTAACTTCTCGGGATATTGATCAGCTAGATTATTTTGTTCCGTGAAATCTTCCTTCACGTTATAGAGGAACCATTGATCATTGTCGAAGGAATCACCTTTTTTATGGCTTGTAAGGGCCTTCCAGCCATCATGGTAAATCGCACGATTTCCAGTTACCTCTAAATACTGCGTCTTTTTACCATCTGCCTTTGGATTCGTCAATGACTCCTTGAAGCTTTGACCGGAAATCGCCATTTGCTTCACTCCATCGATTTCTTTTGGAGGTGTGATGCCTGCAATATCATAGACAGTTGGGGTAATATCGCTGACATATACATACTGGGAACGAATGGAACCTGGATCTTTAATGATTTGCGGATTGTAAACAATCAATGGTGTATTCATTCCACCAGCAAAGGCAGAGTTCTTGTATAGGCTAAAAGGAGTGTTGCTTACTTGACCCCATCCAGCTGGGTACTCCGTTCCAGCACGTTGACTGCCCATCTCCTCGTATAATCCATCCACTTCTTCAAGAGTTTCACCTAGCGCATTATAGTTAATGGAATGATTCACAGACCCATTCGCCTGTCCGCCGCCGCTTCCTCCATTATCAGAAAGCAAGACAATCATGGTATTGTCTAATTGATTGGTTCTGCGCAGGTTGTCAAGTAATTTCCCTACTTGTTCATCCGTATGTGTTAAAAATCCTGCATACGTTTCCTGAAGTCGAATGTAATTCTTCTTTTCTAGTTCAGATAGCTCGTCCCACGCCTTGACCCCATTATTTCTAGGAGCAAGCTCTGCGTCTTTAGGAATAATGCCTAATTCCTTCTGTCTTTCAAAACGCTCTTGTCTAATGTGATCCCAGCCTTTGTCATATACTCCTTTATATTGATCGATATACTCTTCTGGAACCTGATGCGGGGAGTGCTGTGCCCCAAAGGCCATATATACGAAGAATGGTTTATCTGGGAAGACACTTGCCTGATTGGTAATATACCTGTTAGCGTTTTCAACAATCGCTTCCGAAAAATGATACTCATCATCTGTCGGGGAAGGGATTTGTGTATTATCAATCGTTAAGTCAGGCTTATACTGATCGGATGAATCTTCAAGAAAGCCATAATATTGATCAAAGCCTTTTTCAATCGGCCAGTTATGATAAGGTCCTGCCGGTGATGTTTCCTCAGTCGGTGCCAGATGCCATTTCCCAACCGCGTAGGTGTTGTAATTATTTTCGCCCAGCACCTCTGCGACTGTACCCGCTTCCGGTTTAATCGCACCGCGCTTATGAGGAAAATCAGGTCCTAATTCAAAGTTTGTTACCGTTCCTACTCCCACTTCATGCGTATTTCTCCCTGTTAGTAAAGCAGCCCGTGTTGGTGAGCAAAGCGGCGTTACGTGGGCATTATTATAGCGCAGCCCATTTTCAGCAATCCAATCCATATTCGGGGTTTTAATTTCAGAGCCGAAGCTTCCTAAATCGGAATAACCCGAGTCATCCAAAACGATATAGACGACATTTGTTTTCGTTTCTTCTTTCTTTTTTTCTGTCGTTTTGTTTTGCTTTTTTTCTGTATCCTTCTCTTTTGGGGAATCGGATGCAATGGTTGAACAGCCATTTAGGGTGATAGCTGAAGCCATCACCATCGCCGAACCGAACATCGTCAGTTTAGAAAGGGATGGCTTGGACTTAAATTTTTTCTCTCTCACGTTACTTCTCTCCTTTTCAACATAGGTAACTGCTTTGGGGATAAAAATACTGCTGAACCACTTTAGCACAAATTGTGCAAAAGTGTATTTTGAATTTACTAATTTTTCAGAATTTTGTCAACTATTGTTTGTTAAAATAGGTAAAAAGGTACAAAAAAAAGATTGCCGCCATTTTATATTGACAGCAATCCTATTTATTTGACATTCTCATTCTCCCAGCAAGCTGTTCAGTACTAACATGGCTGCACCAAGAGTACCTGGATCACGCTGAAAATTCCCTTTTCTAAATTGAATCTTGCCCTGGTCATTCATATGTAGCGATGCCTGTTGGATGATTTCCTCGTAGTAACCTGGAAATTGACTAATTAATGGACCATTGACAATCACAATTTCCGAATGAAAAATGGTAGCGAGGTTGGCCAAACCCACCCCAATATATTTGGCCGAATCCATGATTACTTCCTTCGTCATCTGGTCATGCTCAGCTACAATATGGCTAATTTGATCAACAGGCGAAAAGCCCTTTAATCTTTCAAGATAGAACGCAGGAGAACACTCTTTAATCCTCTCTAAAATAGCGTATAAGGATGAATAGGCTGTCATACAGCCTTTTTTGCCGCAGTAACAGGGCTTCCCATCCATATGAATGACGATATGACCGTAGCCCGCTATATCTCCGCTCTCAATTTTGAGTAGTTTTCCATTATGAATTGCTCCTGAACCCAAAGTCCACCCGACGGTCACATTTAAAATATTTTGAAATGCAGGATATTGTTTACTCTCACCTAGGACGATCGTATTAGCGGCATTATCCAATTTGACAAAAATCGGAAACTCTTTTTTTATTTGATCGACAACAGGGATCTGACCCCAACTCATCGGCAAAAACGGCTCAGATTGCAAGATTGTTCCTTTCTCACTGTCCAATGGTCCGATTGCCCCAATTCCAATCCCAAGGATATCTTCTAATTGAATAGAATGGATTTTCATAAATTCATTAATCGTATTTTTTATTTCGTCTATTACGAACGCAGGAGAATGATCCGGCAACATAATCACCGTTTTCTCATTGATTTTATTTAATAACAGATCGTATAAGACGATTTTTGTTTCCCATCTTGTGATTTGAATTCCTATAAGAAAGCTAATCACAGGATTCATTTGATAAAGAGTCGGAGGTCTCCCTCCTTCTGAATCCCCCAGTCCTTCTACTTGAATATAATTTTTTTCCAATAGTTCTTTCAACGATCTGGCAACTTTCCCGCGATTCAAATTGGTTTTTTCTATTATTTCAGCCCGAGATACTAATCCATTTTGAAAAATATATTGATAGATGATTTTCGTTGGTTGATTATGAATCGATTGATCTTGTAGAAACTGACGTAACATTGACATCCCATCCCACCTGATTGTTTCGAACATCCTGCCCTTTGGCAGTATATTTAAATAATTCTATTATAACAAACTTTAGGAAACCACCATATGGTAAGGTATTTGAAAAGCAATAAATTATTACATATTTTATATATTTCAATTTGTTCTATGAATAAGAAGAGGAGTTTAAGATTATCCATCTTACCAAAAAACTTTTTAAAAATAGTTTTAATTATTCGTCAGTGTTTTATAGATTTCAACTATACTTTTCACCATATTACATTGTCCATTTAGATAATACAGAGGTGTATCGCTACTACTTAACTCACTCATAATTTTTCGATAAAACGAGTGGGTAAATACACTAGCAATGGCTAATTCGACTGCCCTTTTAACCGTTAAGCGTTCCATTACAACACTTGACAGAGCATTCGTGGTATCATATGTACACCGAATGAAATCTCGTATTAATATCATGTTGTTTTTCACAAAGACAATTCCACCGCCACCGATTTTCCTATTAGAATCATAGCTGCCATCCACAAAAATATGAATAAATTCTTCACTAATTTGTTTAACAAGTGGTGTTTAAAGTATATTCGCAATTAGTAAATCTTTCGCCTTGCTTTCTTCCTTGCTTTCAGAAACAGGTGCGATATTCTTTACTGCTTTCTTCTCTTTTTTTATTGTAGCCACCATAGAATGAGGCTTCTGGGATTTTTTCATTTGCTTGTTTTCCTTAATCGAATCAAGAAACGATTGCGCCCCCTCCCGTTTGCGAAATGATCGATAATCAATCGTGAACCCGCTTTCCTTCTTTTTAATTCCAGTAATATATGGACTAATCTCATTAAAGGATTCGAAAAGCTTATTCGCAACCATTTTTTTCGTATTTCGGTCAAATCCTTTTATGAGTACATAGCAATTTTTTGCCATTTTCGTTTTCCCTTTATTCATCTTGTATTAGGTTATAGATTAGCCTATAGCACACGTGTTTTTTTCATTACCTCCTCTACTAAAAGCAGCAGCATATTAGGAATCTCGGAATCTCATCACTATGTAAAATTAAACCAAACCGCTTCATAAACTTTGGCTTATGTCTTTCGTAATTATTTAATTATATAGTTTCATTTTACCATTATTTTGTTGAGAATTAATTTAAATAGTCATCATGCAGATTTCATAGAGGCAGTATATAATTAATGAAACGGTTTTTTCATTAATCTTTTGTTGACTTGGGCATAACAGTAAAGCCCTCATTCAACCCATGCATTTTCTCCTATAGAATGAAATAATTTTTGAATGATTGGCTTTCTTTCGTAACGCTTTGATGGTTGTAAATGATTGAATTCAAATAACAAATCTTTGGCTCTTTCTCTTTCTTCGGTTAATTCTTTGTCCCAACTGATATAATATTCTTGATTTAACATTTTAGTTTTTTCACTCATCATACCTACTCTCCTCATTTCTTTAGTAACTATTTTATACGAAGACGTTTCTATGATACGTTTATCATGACGGCTCTATCTAAATTCAGAAACAAAGTGAGGTCAGCACGAACATGGAAACCGTGTCAAATAAAGAGAAATTAGAATCAATCAAATCCTTCCAATCGACAATCAGTAAATCTGAAAAGGCCTTAGCTCAAATGACTGAGAAAGGCGTAAATACAACTTTAATAAAGAAACGGCTCAACGCTCTCTATATCGGCTTAGCCATGCTAGAAAACGTTTGGAATGAAAGACCCCACCCATACACTCGGGAAGAGATAGCAGAAGCCCGCCCTATTCTTACTGGTTTATTTCCATCCATTGAGAACATTTATGCGAAGTCCAAGCCGGGCAGTCCTCAAAAAACGCTTTTAAAAAGAAGAATCAAATCATTGGAATTAGCGGTTCAAGCGATTGATGATTTTTCAAAAGAATAACTGATCTAACGAAATAAAGACAAGCACCCTATTCTACAAAATGTTGGGCCAAATAAACACAAAGAATCATTCATGTGGTTCTCTATCATAGAAATAGAGTAAACTAGATTTAGCTATAGCTGTGTTTCATGGTTCCTCACATTCAAAACATAGAAAGAAGTTAAGAAAAATGTTTAAAATCACCTTGAAAAATGAAAGTTTCTATTGTCCCGGTACCATGTCAGTTGTTGAGGTTGCTAAGTTACAAGGAGTAAAAGTTCCTCATGGCTGTATTGGCGGCGGCTGCGGAATATGTAAAATGAGAATAACCAAAGGGGAGTACAAATTAAATGATTGGGCAGCTAAGGCCTTATCAGCGGAGGAAAGAAAGAATGGACAGGTTTTCCTCTGTCAGACCTACCCTTTAAGTGATCTGCAACTCGAATATATTACGAAATAATCCAAGCATAGGACAGACATTGAGAGGAAAAACAAAGACAGTTTTAGTGTTTCACATACTGAAGCACTAAAACTGTCCTCCCTTACCCATTGTTTTAAGTTTTTATACCTCTGCGTGTTCCTTCATATATAAATCCTCTGTATACTTTGCTTTCATTTCAAAACGCGGCAAGGATCCTTCTGGTACTAACTGAACATCCGCTGTAAAGAATAACTTCGCACGTAGGACTGATTCGATTTCCTTTTTCAATGAGATTTTTTCTTGTTCTGATAAATCATTCGAGCATTCCACCTTAATTAGGAGGGGCGGTTCTGCTAATGGCGGCTTTTCCGTCAACACTATTCGAACCTCTCCATTAGTTTTTGGTCTAAAACCATTGACCACATCTTTAATGGCCGCTGGAAAAACATTGACTCCGCGAATAATAAGCATATCATCGGTTCTTCCGATACAGCGTAACCGGAAGCTTTTTCTTCCGCATGAACATGGAGTCGTATCCACTTGAACTAAATCCCTTGTTCGGAAACGAACAAGCGGTACACATTCTCTATCAATTGCTGTATACACGAGTTCTCCTTCCATATGATGGCTCTCAGGCACCACTTCACCCGTTTCAGGATTGATGATTTCACAAATAACATAGTCTGAACCAATGAAATGCATGCCGTTTTGTTCAGGACATTCACTGAATAAGACAGGAGCCATATCTGCATTTCCCATCGCCTCGAGTACTTTACAACCCCAATCTTGTTCAATCTTTTTACGGACTTCCGGCAGACCTCCTCCGGGTTCACCGCCGACACACATTAATGCAAGACCTAGTTCTGATGGTTCCATGTTATAATTTTCCCGTACAAATTCAGCCAAATAAGAGGCATAGGATGGGGTACAATATAATGTATCTGCCTGGAAGTCTATAATGCTTTGAACGACGCGATCTGAAGCACCTGTTCCAACAGGAATAAATGTGGCTCCTAATCTTTCGATGCCATCTTTCATCGAGCTGCCGACAAAAAAGGAAAGACCCATAGCAAAAACCACGATGCTGTCTTTTCGAATGCCATGTGTATAACACACACGCGCAAGCATTTCAGTCCAAACATCATAATCATGTCTGGTAATCCCTACATAGGTTGGACGACCGGTTGTTCCTGATGAAGAATGAACACGAATAATATCCTCTAAACCTACTACTGCGTGAGTCCCTAACGGCGGAAGTGTATGTTGACTTTCTCTAATTTCATCCTTATATGTAAATGGAAGCTTCGCTAGATCTGATAACTCCTTAATATCACTTCTTTGAATTCCAGCCTCAGCATATTTCTTTTGATAGAATAATGAACAATTGAAAATATAGTCTAACTGCTTTTGCAGTTTCTGCGATTGAATTTCCTCTATATGCGATTGCGGCTCCATGAACTCTTCTATTTGTTTTTGAGTAATCATTCTCTCTCCCCCTTTGATGTAATCCCTTACATTAATTAAATAATAACAGAAAATTATGTCATTTAAAAAACTATAATTCTTCTATTTGACATTTTTCAGTCTTTTTTTGAAAAATTCAGTCGACTTTTTCGGTATTCCATTGAGCTAATTTTTATTAGCCGATTCTGAATCGATTGACCTTAAAGAAACTGATAAATATTGAAATCCTATCCCACTTGATTGTTTCAAATATTCTACCCGTTGGCAGTCTATTGAAATGACTCTATTATAATAATCTTTAAGAAACTACCTTATTATCAGGCCCTTAGAGCGAGGTTACATACAACACACGCAAGCTAATCCACCTAACCATTAAAGGGGAATTCCGCTTAAACTTTTTGAAAATTCCCACCACTATTGATATATTATAGAAACAATCGACAATAAAATATAAAACATAATGATTAAGGATGGGAGCAAATGAAATGAAATTAAAAGCTGTAAGAAATGAATTAATTGAAGTGGCCCAAGGGCTTCGGCCTGCTGATATCTATATAAAAGGCGGCACCGTGATTAATGTGTATTCTGGGGAATTTTTGAACCATAATATAGCAATCTATCAGGATTCCATTGCATATGTAGGGGAAGATGAGGCAGCGATTGGTCCTGATACAAAGGTAATCGATGCCCATGGGATGTATGTGTCTCCAGGATTTATTGAACCTCACGCCCATCCATGGGTGTTTTATAATCCAGTGAGCCAGACCGAAAAAGTCTTGCCCCTTGGTACAACGACAACTGTAAATGATAATTTGTTTTTTTATTTAAAAATGGGTGCCAAAGGGTTTAAGGAAATGCTTTTCGATTTAAAAGAGCTTCCCGGTAATTTCCTATGGCTCGTTCGCTTAATTTCACAAGCTGATTATCCGGGAGAACGAGAGTGGTTTAATCAAAAGGATGTACAAGAACTTCTTCAACTAGATGATGTTGCAGGGACTGCGGAAGTCACTCGTTGGCCGTTATTATATCATGGTGATCCTTTTTTACTGGATACAGTCGAAGTTACAAAGAAAATGGGCAAAGTAGTGGATGGCCATAATGCAGGCTGTTCGTATGAGAAATTGAATTCTATTGCAGCATCCGGAGTAAGTGCTTGCCATGAAGCCATTACAACGCAGGAAGCATTGAACCGACTGAGACTAGGACTATGGACGACCCTTCGAAATAGCTCATTACGACCTGATCTTTCAGAGATTATTAAACTCATTACAGAAGGGAATGTGAACACAAGTAGAATTTTAATGACAACGGATGGCCCGCATCCTGGTTTTATTGAAAAAGAAGGATTTGTGGATGGGCTTGTAAGACAAGCTGTAGAACTCGGTGTACCGGCTATGACCGCCCTTCAGATGGTTACTCTTAACGCAGCCACTTATTTGCGTTTAGATGATTATATTGGCGGAATCGCTCCCGGAAAACGGGCTGATATTTTATTGCTGCCAAACCTGGTTGATTTCCGCCCTTCAATGGTTATTGCAGGCGGAGAAATTGTTGCTGAAAAGGGAGAATTGAAAGTTTCATTGCCTCCTATTCATTGGGATAAATATCGCGTGAGTGAACCTTTTGCCTTTTCGAAATCCGTACTTGAAAGACCGGAATTATATGTTTATCCGCATACTAATTCAAATGAACCTGTACCGGTTATATATTTCCGCAGCAACGTCATCACACAAAGGAAGAATATGAAACTTCCTTCTGTTAATGGATATGCCGATTTATCTGAGCAAGAAGGCCTCGTTTATACAGCTTTAATTGACAGAGAGGGGCATCGAGTGACAAGAGGCATTATGGAAAGATTTGCGGTCCATTTAGATGGTATGGCCTCCACCTATAATACAACAGCCGAATTGCTCGTCGTTGGAAGAAAACCAGAAGCAATGGCAAAAGCGGCAGCTCATGTTCATGAAATGGGAGGAGGCATTGTCATTGTAGAAGGAGATTCTATTATTTTGGAAATCCCCTTGCCGTTATTAGGAATGATGATTCCCGATTCATCTTTTAAAGTGGCTGTGGACTTTCATGACAAGCTATTGTCAGCTATTCAAGAACGCGGTTTTCCTTTTCATGATATCCTATATACGCTGCTATTCTTGACATGTGACTTCTTACCGGGATTACGCATCATTCCGTATGGATTATATGATGTTAAAACAGATGAAATTGTTGTACCTGCAACTTCTCTGCCAATGTTTTCAGAAAATAGGGGAAAATAAAGAATAACAATCATTCCCGCTTACCTCCAAAACCAACCAGTTGAGGGTGAAGTGATATAAATTTGGGGCTCATTCATATCCATTCACCCTCAAAATGCTTTTTTGGTTGAATCATAAAGAAGGATTGCATCGCTTATTCGCGAAAATAATTTGAGGAGAGAACGCTCCTGTCATAGATCGAATGAATACGTAATGTCTTAAGATTCTTTTCATTCCGAAATCTTTTTTCAGTCAATCCAGTCATTTCAATGATTTTATTAATGCTCGTACCAGCTTTTATCCTATTTTGGCAACCCATTTAATTCCTTCTGCCTTCACTGCGTCTGATTAAACGATCCCTTGCATCTATATATTCCATAAATAGCTTATCAACAAATTCTGCTGCACTTGTTACCTCTTTTATCACACCAATGCCTTGTCCGCTTCCCCAAATATCCTTCCAGGGCTTGATGGACTTTTCTCCAAAATGCATCTGTGATGAATCACCTTCAGGGAGATTGTCTGGATCCAATCCCGCTGCTATAATCGATGGTTTCAGATAGTTTCCATGAACACCGGTGAACAGACTGGTGTAAACAATATCATCGGAGGTACTGTCAATGATGGCTTGCTTATATTCTTCAGACGCACGGGCCTCATGTGTGGCAATAAACGGAGAGCCAATATAAGCAAAATCAGCTCCCATCGCTTGGGCAGCAAGGACAGCATCCCCCGTGGCAATCGATCCAGACAAAGCGAGCGGACCATCGAACCATTGGCGGATTTCTTGAACCAAAGCAAAAGGACTCTTCATCCCAGCATGACCACCAGCACCTGCTGCAACGGCAATTAATCCATCTGCCCCTTTGTCTATGGCCTTATGCGCAAACGTGTTATTAATGATGTCATGCAAAACCATTCCTCCGTAGCTATGTGCTGCGTCGAATATTTCTTTGCGCGCGCCTAAGGATGAAATAATAATCGGTACTTTATACTTTACACACAATTCCATGTCGTGCTCCAGCCGGTCATTGGACTTGTGAACAATTTGATTGATGGCGAATGGTGCAGCTGGACAATCTGGATTTTTTGCATTATAAGCGGCAAGCTCTTCTGTTATCTCTGCCAGCCATTCATCTAAGAGGCTTGCGGGTCTGGCATTCAGTGCAGGCATCGCTCCAACAATTCCTGCCTTGCATTGCTCAATCACTAATTTAGGATTACTAATGATAAATAACGGTGCTCCAATAACAGGAATACGCAAATTCTGAAGGATTGACGAAATTTTTGACATAGACTGTTTCCTCCATTCCATTCATAGCTAATTTTTTAGATTTAAAATATCCCTCACTGCTGAACCATCCTAGCTCCTTTTTTGCTTATCGATTTTTGGGGGAATCCTAATAAAATCCCGATTCCTAATATTAAGAGAATGATTCCAAACCACGAAGTGATGGTTAAGGATTCGCCCAATAGAAAAACGCCTAATAACGCGGCAGTTAGTGGTTCGGCTAACGAAAGCGTAACGGCCGTCGATGAAGAAACATGAACAAGTCCTTTAGCAAAAAGAAGATAGGCTATCCCTGTTGCCATAATGCCAAGCTGAAGACTTACACCCACCCCTCGAACGCTCATGATCCAAGACATGTCAAAAACAAATAAAAATGGAGCTAACCAAATAGCACTAAGGGTGAAGACGACTGCTACTACTGCTAAGGACGAATGGCTTTCAACCAAACTCCTACTTATAAAAGTATAACTAGCAAAGGATAGCCCAGCCCCAAGAGCCATTACGATTCCTAGCGGGTTTACTAATACTTCTTTATTAACAAAGATGAATAGACAACCTACGATTGATAGAAAAGTAGAGTTCCACCAAATTTTAGGCGGACGAACCTTTACATACATCCATTCGATGAGTCCTGAGAAGATAGGTGCACTCCCAATCGCTACAACTGTCCCAATGGCTACTCCTGTAATGGAAACCGCTGAAAAAAATAAAGGGTTATACAAAGCCATACATAAAGAAGCCATAATCGTTGTCTTGATTGGCCACCCTTGTAAGTTGAATTTTCCTATTACGAGTAAGATGAATAATAAAAATAAACCTCCAACCGCTAAGCGGGTTGCCCCAATAGCAATCGGATGTGCACCCGCTGGCGCAAGCGCTTGAGTTGTACCAGTGGTTCCCCAAAGGATTGCAGCAAGTAATACGAAACAAGCAGGTAACATTCCCTTCACTTGATTCACCTCCATGTGTATATATTATTAACCATTGTTTCACATCTCCCTAAAATCAGCGCACCCGATTGTTGACTAAGCATTTAAAGATTATTCAGCTAATTCTAAATCATAATGATAAAATAGAGAGTCCTTTTTATATCCATTTTTTTCATATAATCTTTGAGCCGCGTAATTATCTGGTGCTGTTTCCAAACGAATGCTTTTAGCATCTGTTTCAATCGCGAACTCTTTTGCTTTATGTAAGAGCATTTTTCCTATTCCTTGGTTTCTAGCTTCTGCATCTACATACAAATCATTTAATATCCATGCTCTTTTCATGGATATGGATGAAAATGTGGGATAAAGTTGAGTAAATCCTAAATACTCTTGTTTATCTGTAACAACAAATATAATAGAATCCTTGCTTTCTAAACGATTTTTTATGTAAGTCTTGGCACCTTCTAAATCCGATGTTTGTTGATAAAACATCCGATACAAATTAAATAAATGGGATACTCCCTCTAAATCCTCCATTGTAGCTTGATATATTTCCATTTGAATTTCTCCCCCCCATTAGATAATATTCTATTAGTTTATCAGAGATTATTGAAAAGAACATCCAGGAGTAGTAGAATGCTATCGATTAGCATGTCAGTATAAGAGGCAAAAGGCATCCCGAATAAATCTATTCAAGATGCCTTTGATATGTACATTCTCTCGAACAATGGTCTAACCATGCTTGCTACGTTAGTATTCAAAAAGCTACTTTATATCCTTCATGCGAGTAACGTGTTCATTACGATTGAAAGTGCACCCCATTGTATCCCCATATTGAAAAGAATGTTCGGAGGATCCGACACTAGAGTTGATTTATTTATTTCCCCTTTTTGATAATTTGAGCCCGATCTTCCATTTGCGGAGGTTCCTCAAACCATCCATTCTTAATCTTTATTTCAATTCCTTCCTGGGCGTAGAAATAAACATCTTTTGCCAGCAAAAGGGTTTTCATCGCTAAATCATTTCTTAAGCTAAAGAATCCACCTGTTCCAGAGCCAATAAGGCCAAATCCATTGAGGATATAAATACAATGTATCATTAACTTGTCAGAAAAAGGGGGAACGGTTGATGTAGTTACCGTCGCTCCAGATGTGGCGGATAGTTGTACATCTCCCTCTAGGAGAAGATCTTCCATTACTTTAATTTGTTTCTTAGCGAGTTCTTTTCCTTTTAAAAAGTATTGCTTTACTTCTTTGTTTTGAGCACATTGAGCAAAACCTGTAATCAGCTGCATACCAATATTATTCACTTCAAGATTATGATGAATGATTCCGACTTCAAGATCAGTTAAAGATCTTTTTTCACCAAATAGCTTAAAACCTTCCATATACCTTTTATTTTTTATAAATTCTGTTTTTTGCGGCATGGACACTTTTGGAGGAAGTGCAAGTATCCCTCTTTCAAGTAAATAGCAGGTTGCCAGTTTATAAATTTTTTGGGTAACCGTTGTGAGTCCTTCGTAAATCGACATCACTTTTTTGTTGTAGGCCATATTTAACCCAAGTGTGTAAAGCCCCATACTCACTTCTTTTAATATACGCACAAACATAATATCAAAACCATTGTCGTATAATTTAGGAGCCTCCAAATGAACATCGTCTGATGTAAATCCAACAGGTATAACCATGCCTTGTTCGGAAAATAAGTTTTCCATTTCTTTTACATAAAAGTCCAGCTCTTGCCATAATCCACCCAAAATGTTTCTTGCCTTCGGGTCATCTGCTTTTTCAATAAAATACTCCAAAAACCTCATAATAAGGGTTTTTTCTTGATAGGTCTGCCAGAGTGAACCCACCTCGGAAACATTAATAGGATTTGTTAGAACCATGCATATTCCCTTCTTTTTTCTAAATTTTAATATACAAATATTTAATAGGTATGTTAATTCTAGAATCTCCAATTAAGGAGATACCATACGATTTCTTCAGCTGTATCCACAAACTTGTGATTTCAAGTCCTGTTCATTTTGTCTTATATAACTTCCAATCATTATTCCTGCTTCATGAAAAGGCGGGGATGGTACAAGTATTTCACATAACAAAATACTCGTACCATCCCCGCCTTTCCACCGTAATAGAAGTTATGCATGAGTGGTTTGTCATTGAGGCATAACCAAATAACCATTCGCTTTCCGTGCTTTAAGAACATGAATTAGATTCTCTTGTATAGAGGAATGACAGGTTACCTGCATAATTACTTCACTTTTACGGCTGGCAAAAACGTTTATTTTCTTTTTATGGAACGCTACTTCAATAATTAAACCCAAGAAGAAACCGCCAATTAACCCAATCAAACCCCAGATGATTGGTCCCGAATGCGGATATCCTTCCTTTGGGGTAGCGAGGATTTATGTCAGCTAACTGGAACTTCCGACGCGGCATAGATTATCATCCCCTTTGATTACTCACTTCAAATAAAAAATTACTTATTTATTCCTTCGTTCATCGATTTATGTATTACTAAAAGTGACAGGCACCATCCAAATGATGATGCCTGTCGCACGCTGTTATTTTACTAGTTTATTTCAACAGCCTCTTCCATAGGAGTTACCGTTAAAAATTCTCCCTTATTCAATGAAATATGTCCAGATTCATAAAGTTCATTATCAATAGTGAGATATACTTTTTCCACGCCATAATAATGTCCAAACGTATTAACGATGCTTTGAAGAATCATCATTTCAAGCCCTGATCCAGCGGACATTTCAGTTAAAAAGACTTTATTTAAATCAATATATAGATTGTTATCTTGATTTAAATACAAACTATTTATTTTTGTATTCTTCGTCAATACCCTATTCATTGAATCCGGCACATTTTCTTTATACACCTTTTCTAATACCATTTTAGTTATATCATTGGTATGAAAAGAAATTTCTATATTTTTATAATACAATCGATCATCATCAATATTAGGATAAAAAAATTGAATACTTTGAACGAGTGGTACATTTTTTTCTATTTTACTTAAAGAAGAACGGACCTCCATCCCGTTTGATTGAAATAATGTTTGAACTAAACCAATCCCTTCGACATAATAGTCAAGAGTTTTCCCATCAGGACCTTCTGTACTTACCTCAATGGCCTGATAGTTTCCAGACGGTGTGGTTACGTCAGCTGAAAGGTTGGTAATCGTTCGAACTCTGGAGTCCTTTAACTTCCAAGAAGTTCCTTCCTTTAATGGTTCCATTAATAGAACTTCCTCTTCACTACTTTTGGAGCCTAATAGATTTTCGCGGTAATAAGCTTCGCCTCTTGAATACGTATGGATTAGTTTACCATCCCTTACTTCAACGATACGAGCTAACACTGTACCGCCATTATCGACTCTTTGCTGTACTTTCTGCTCAGCAGTATAATCATTATAGACATCATAAGAAGCATATTCATTTCCTGTTCCTTCATACACATAGCGAACATTCTCTTCTATAGGATAATACTCTTCGATTGTTATTGATTCTGTTTCAGATTCATTGGGTGTGTCTTTTTGTTCATTTTCGGTATCGTTACTTTCTTCGTTTCCCTTCTGCTCCTCCTGTACAGGGTTCGATCCATTATGATTAGGAGAATCATTTCCGCGGTCAACAGCGCATCCAGTTAAAAACAAAACGAGTGCCAACAAGCTGATTAATAGATATTTTTTCATTGTAACCCTCCTCTTCTAATGAATATTCCATCATCCTTCATTTTAAAACATTCAATCATTTAAAGAGTGTTATTTAGTAAAGTTTTAACTTTATCTTGATTATAATCTTTCTTTATACATTATGTTAGAGAATTTCAATTTTTTAAAAAAGAACAAAGCGGCAGAAGCTATCCAAAATGGAGATAGCTTCTGCCGCCTATAATAATCGGTCATGATTTTATTAGATTCAGGAACTCTGTTTCTCTAATGACTTTGATATCATTCCCTTGTTCCATTAAATCATAGGCTTTTTTCTCCTTTGTACTCAAGCCCTCTTTACCTACTAGATTTAGATCCTGCTGTCCTACGACTAAATAATGTGTTTTTCCGCTGACACTGCTTTTTACTAGACCGCCCAAGTCCACGACCTTTTGCATCGCAGCTTTTCTATCAATCGTTTCTAAATCCCCAGTAAACACCACATTTTTCCCAAAAAGAATATGATCCTCATTATAGTTTTCAACAGAGGAGGTTATTTCAGAAATAGAGATTCGATTTTTAAACTTGTTCTCTTTCATCTTCTTTGTTTTATTTTTGAAGTAGATTTGTGGTTTTAGCTCCGAGAACATTTTCACCGGGATACTTCTGTACACTTTGCAATAGGACTGCAATGATTTTTTCTGCTTCCATTCTACACATGTAGTCACAAGCTTTGCACAGGAAACGGCATCTGCAAGGGCATTGTGATGGTCGTTCAATTCGATATGAAAATGAGCAAGCCTATCTTTTAAGGAGTTTCCCACTTTCTCTCCACTGCATGCTTTCGCACTAATCTGAATGCTGCAAATATATGGAAATTCCGGCATCTCCAGCGAATACGCCGTCAAACAAGCGTGCAGCACACTCATATCGAATTGGGCGTTATGTGCGACAATCGGGATATCATGAAAATACTCCTGAATTTCTTCCCAAATTTCATTAAATTTCTTCTCATTCATCACATCTTGGGCTGTTAATCCATGTACCTTTACGGTTTCCTCTTCAAAATGAAGCGTCGGAGGCTGTATTAAAAAATATTTTTCATCAATGATTTTATTACCCTCAACAAAAACCATCCCTAAAGAACAGGCACTATTTAAGTGATTATTCGCTATTTCAAAATCGATTGCAATAAAGTCCATAATCATTCCCCCAATAGTGAAACGCGGGGACGGTTCTGCCGGTTCATCCCAAGGAAAATATTTTTCATATGAAACGCGAGAACCGTCCGAGGCTGCTGAAAAAGTCGTCACTTTTAATGAAATTTCAATTACCCTAATCCATTTTTTTCGAAACTCTATATTTCTATCCATACTTTTCAAAAAAATGGTAGTCATTTGATA